>Ga0247840_10003993_pt1 | contig 24006 bp, 14 predicted proteins | sample LaCruzMarch2015__FD_192404 | JGI IMG/M metagenome (GOLD analysis project Ga0247840, IMG submission 192404) | Freshwater microbial communities from meromictic Lake La Cruz, Castile-La Mancha, Spain - LaCruzMarch2015_17m | ecosystem: Environmental > Aquatic > Freshwater > Lake | place: Spain...
TCCCGAGTATCGAGGTGGACGCAGGCAACACGGCAGGGTAGCTTAACGAAGCGCGGGCGGTTCCGTGCAATGTAAGAGGAAAGGTGACTATGGAAAAAAAGTATGACTTCGGGTTTATTCTTTTCATCAGTTGTGTGGCCGCTTTGGGCGGATTCCTGTTCGGCTTCGACAGCGCAGTAATTAACGGGACGGTTAAAGCACTGGCGACGGCGTTTAAATCCGACGCGCTGGTTTCCGGTTTCTCTGTTGCTTCCGCTTTGCTGGGCTGTGCGGTTGGCGCTTTCTATGCCGGAACGCTGGCCGACAAAGTAGGCCGCAAGCCGATGATGCTGGTTGCTGCCGTTCTGTTTTTCATCAGCGCACTCGGTTCGGGTATCGCCACCTCTGTGCTGCAATTTGTGATTTACCGGCTGATCGGCGGACTGGCGATCGGCGCGGCCAGCGTACTGGCTCCGGCCTACATTTCCGAAGTCGCTCCGGCCCACATTCGCGGACGGCTGGCTTCACTTCAGCAGCTGGCGATCGTTCTGGGGATTCTGGCCGCCTTTTTCAGTAATTACCTTATTGCCAAAGCGGCTGGCGGCGCGGCGGAACCCTGGCTGGGCGGCTACGAAGGCTGGAGCTGGATGTTCTGGGCCGGCTGTGTCCCTGCCGGACTTTATCTGGTGCTGATTCTCCTGGTTCCCGAGTCACCGCGCTATCTGATTGCCTGCGGTAAAGAAGTTCAAGCCGCCAAGGTGCTGAGCCGGGTGTGGGGAAGTGAAGGACTGGATGCCGAACTGGCGCTGATTCGCAGTACGGTTCAGCGGACGCATAAACCCCGGATCAGCGATTTGCTGGCGAAGGGGAAATTACTTCCGATTGTCTGGATCGGTATCGGCCTGAGTGTGTTTCAGCAGTTCGTCGGGATTAATGTGGTGTTTTATTACGGTGCGGTGCTCTGGCAGGCGGCCGGATTCTCTGAGAGTAATGCGCTGTTGATCAACGTTCTGTCCGGCGCGGTCAATATCATTGCCACTTTCCTGGCGATCGCCACGATCGACCGCCTTGGGCGCAAACCGCTTTTGCTGGTCGGTTCTGCCGGTATGGCTGTTTCGCTGGGCGTGCTGGCGGTTCTTTTTGCGATGGCGGGTCGCGCCGCTGACGGATCTCTGCTGTTGGGCCGCGTGGAGGCCATCGGCGCGCTGGTTGCGGCGCATCTGTATATCCTCTTTTTTGCCTTCTCCTGGGGGCCGGTGGTTTGGGTTCTGCTGGGTGAAATCTTCAGCAACCGGATTCGCGGAACGGCACTGGCCGTTGCGGCCAGCGCACAGTGGGTGGCGAATTTTGTCATCACCATGACGTTCCCAGTACTGCTTGCATCCATCGGGCTGGGCGGAGCGTACGGGGTTTATACCTTGTGTGCACTGCTGTCGTTTTTCTTTGTGCAAAAATGGATCAAGGAGACGCGCGGCAGAACGCTTGAAGAAATGTCTAAAGAGAGCTGATTCTGAATCAGGTGAAGTCGTTTTGTGGCCGGGATACGCAATCCCGGCCATTTTCTTTTCATGCCGACAGATAGACATGTTTTCCAGACGAATGTCCATTTCAGTTGTTTGGAGTATTTGATAGAGTTCTGCCCGTTAAATTAACAGAAGGGATGTTTATGCACCGGATTCTTTGCTGTGTGGTTATGCTTTTGGCAGGTTGCGGAGTGTCTTTGGCCGAAGTTCAAAAAGGCACCTTTGAGCAGATGCCGTATCAGCTCAGTTCGCCGAAAGTTGAGGCGGGAAAACTTTATCCTCTGGTAATCTGCCTGCACGGAGCCGCCGGACGAGGAACAGATAACGCGGCGCGCGGAATTGAGGCGTATGCGGTGCTTAAAGATTCTGCCGTTCAGGCAAAACATCCCGCGTTTCTGTTGGCACCGCAATGCAATACCGGGTTTCAGTGGGTGGATGCGCCGTGGGCTAAAGGTTCCTACAACCTCGATCAGGTGCCGGAAAGCGTATACATGAAAAAAGTCTATGCGCTGATTCTTCAGGTGATGAAAGATCATCCGGTAGATCCGGCGCGCATTTATGTTACCGGGCAATCCATGGGCGGTTTCGGAACGTGGAATATGATTCTGAACCATCCGGAACTGTTCGCAGCGGCGATTCCGATCTGCGGCGGCGGTTCGCCTGCCCATGCGGAACGTATCAAAAATATTCCAATCCGGTTTTTCCACGGCGCAAAGGACACTACGGTACCGACCGATGCTTCACGGGATATGGCGGCGGCACTGGAGAAGGCGGGAAGCAGCGTTTTTAAATACACAGAACTGCCGCAGGGAAGTCATGTGATTATGAAAGAAGTCTGGGCGACGCCCGGCCTGGTTGACTGGCTGTTTGAACAGAAAAAGGAACATAAATAATGAAACGGTATCTTCCGGCAGTTTTTCTGGGCACTTGTGTGGCGGCTGGCGTTCAGGCGGCGCCGAACCCGAATATCGTGCTGATCGTGGCCGACGATTTGGGCTATGGCGATTTGAGCATCCAGGGCTGTAAGGAGTTTTCCACTCCGCACATCGACTCGATCGCACAGGCTGGAATCCGTTTCACCAGCGGTTATGTGACCTGTCCGGTTTGCGCGCCATCGCGCGCCGGGCTGATGAGTGGCCGTTATCAGGATCGGTTCGGCTTTTCCGGCAATCCGGAACCCGGCGCCAAGTGGGGACTTCCGGCGGGCGAGCAGACGATTGCTTCAATGCTGAAGGCGACAGGCTATCGCACGGCCGCCTTCGGTAAGTGGCATCTCGGAGAGGATGCTCCATATCGCCCGACAGCACGCGGTTTCGATGAGTTTTACGGGTTTCTTTCCGGCATGCATTCGTATTTCAAGGCGGAAGATCCGAAGTGGGGGCCGATTGTGCGCGGCGATGCTGAACCGGCCAAGCTGGATAAATACCTTACGTTCAAGTTGGCGGACGAAGCCTGCGCCTTTGTTGAGTCGGCGAAGGATAATCCGTTTTTCCTCTATCTGGCGTTTAACGCGCCGCATACCCCGATGGAGGCGCCGCCTGAATATCTGGCGAAAACGAAGCAGATCAAAGACCGGCGTCGCGCAACGTATGCCGCCATGGTTATGGCGCTTGATGATGCCGTCGGTCAGGTTCTCAAGAGTATTGCCGACGCCGGAATTGAAGAAAACACACTGATTGTTTTTCTGAGCGACAATGGCGGTGCGACGATTGACGGCAGTGAACGCAACGGTTCCAGTAATGCTCCGTTGCGCGGCTCCAAAGCCCAGCTCTGGGAGGGCGGTATCCGCGTTCCATTCTTTATATCCTGGCCTGGGAAAATTTCTGCCGGCCAGATTATCGACGTGCCGATCATCTCGCTGGATCTTTTTCCAACCTTTGCCGCGCTGGCCGGAACGGAAGCGCCGGCGAAGGCCGACGGGCTCGATCTGTCGGAACTGCTGCGCGGAGAGATTAAAAACCTGCCGGCACGCGATTTTTTCTGGCGCTTTTACGACACCCAAGCCGCCGTTCGTTCCGGCGACATGAAGTGGGTACGTATTGCACCGGACAGAGGTCTGTACAACATTTCCGAGGATTGTGCGGAAGCCAGCAATCTGATCGATCATTCCGGCGCAGAGTTGGAAAAACTTCGTTCTCTCTGGCAGGCATGGGATCAGAAAAATATCCGGCAGATTCTGCCGCAAGAAAAATGAAAATGAACCGCCGGGATTTTATTCAGAACCTGACGGCGGCCGGCGCGCTGGCCGCGCTACCGCCGTTTACTCGAGCCGCGAATAAGAAACGCCCAAACCTGCTGTTTGTTTTTTCCGACCAGCATTCGCACGATCTGCTGGGGTGCAACGGCCATGATCAGGTCAAGACGCCGAATTTTGATGCGTTTTCCCGGCAGGGGGTGAATCTTGACAGTTGTTTTTCCGTTTCGCCGCTTTGTACGCCGATGCGCGGGTCTCTGTTGAGCGGCTTGCATCCGTTGCATAACGGTGCCTATGACAACTGCGTCCGGATGCAGGCCGGAAACGGCACCTATTTTGCCGAAGTGCTGAAACAGAACGGCTATAAAACAGCCTATGTCGGGAAATGGCATCTTTACGGCGGCTACTGGTATCAGCCGGTGCCCGCCGGGCCGTACCGCTACGGTTTTGATGACGTGTTTTTGACCAATAATTGCGACCTGAATTATCAGCCGGACAACGCCTATTACTTCGATCAGTCCACCGGCAAGCGGATTCCGTTCAACGAGTGGGAGCAGGACGGGCAGACCAAACAGGCTCTCGAGTTCCTCGATAAAGTGGATGAAGATGAACCGTGGTCGCTGTTTGTCTCCTGGCACCCGCCGCATAATCACAAGACACGCACGCCGGAAGATTATTACGCCTACAGCGCGCCGCAGAAGTATCTGGATTTGTATGACTACGACAAGGTTCAGGTGCGCGAGGGAACCACGCCTTCGGAGCAGAACCGGCGCATGATGCACGGATATATGGCGCTGATCAGCAGTGTGGATGACTGTTTTGGACAGATTTTACAGAAACTCAAAGAGCGCGGCCTGGATGAAAATACGATTGTCGTCTACACGTCGGATCATGGCGACATGCTGAAAATCGAACAGGGCTTTCCGTTTATGAAAAGCCGTGCCGAATCGGCCTCGTCGCTGGTGCCGTTTATCATTCGTGCTCCCGGACTGGCCGCCGGCAATCGTTCTGATATGCCGTTCGGTACGCTGGATATTATGCCGACGCTGCTCTCCATGATGGGTATTCAGCCGCCGGAGACCTGTCAGGGCAGGGACCTTTCGGGAGCGTTGCTTGCCGGCGATGAAAAGGCCCAGGGATCGGTGCCAATGATGCTGTCGTCGCTGGATCAATGGCGCGGCGCGGCGACCAAAGACTGGATTTATTCTTATAATCCGTATCAGGCGAAGGACGAGGGAATGCGCTCCTACAACGTGCTGTACGACCGACGCACCGATCCGCACTGCCTTAAAAATCTGTTCGATAAATCCGAAGGCCGGGAGATGCAGGCAGAAATGCACCGCATCACACAGGAGTGGATGACCCGTTTTGAAGACCCGTTTATGCCGTACGAAGCGCTGCGCGACGCCACGGTGGATATCGCGGAATTGGGTAAAGAGGGCTATATTGACTTCTGGAACAAATCCACCAGGGGAATCCTGAAGCAGAGCCCGGTCGAAGCCGGAAAGCAATGGGCGGCCGCGAACAGATCGCGCAACCAATAAGATAACGGAATTAATTGAAGCTTATCTAAAAATATTGATAGTCTCGGTCAGACTGGCAGAGGGTAAACGGAGAGACGGGTAATGATGGGTCGCAAAGATCTTTTTCGTGTTGCGGCGGGACTTTCTTTCGGAGTCTCTGCTTCGGCGGGAGTTGCGGTTACACCGGAAAAACCAAATATCGTACTGGTTTTGGCTGATGACCTTGGCTGGGGCGATATCGGTTACCACGACGGACAGGCAAAAACCCCCAACATCGACCGTATCAGTTCCGAAGGGCTTCGGTTCGACCGCTTCTATGTCCAACCTATTTGTACGCCGACACGCGCGGCTCTCATGACCGGACGTTATGCATGGCGAACTGGCATGGCTTCCGGCGTTATTCTGAATCATCTGCACTACGGATTGCCGCTCGATGAAACCACGCTGGGACAGGTGATGAAAAGCGCCGGCTATGCCACCTACATCATCGGAAAGTGGCATCTCGGCCATGAGACCCCGGCGTACCTGCCGACGGAACGCGGATTCGATTATCACTACGGATTATACACGGCGATCGATCATTTCACCCACGAATGGATGGGCGGGCTCGACTGGCATCGCAACCGCAAGCCGATCCGGGAAGAAGGTTACGCCACCGACCTGCTCGGCGCGGACTGTGTGCGGATAATCGGGGAGCATGACTTTAATAAGCAGCCGATGTTTCTCTATCACCCCATGTTTGCTGTCCATGCCTGGAATCAGGCTCCAGAGAAATACACGGCTCCTTATGCCGATGTGAAGAACAAGGACCGCCGTGGTTTGCTGGGACTTTGCGCCGCCATGGATTACCAGTTCGGACAAATCATTCAGGCGCTGGAAAAAGCCGGACAGCTTAATAATACGCTGGTGTTTTTTGTTTCAGATAACGGCGGCAACTCGCATGCCGCCGCCGATAACGCTCCGTTGCGCGGTGCTAAAGGCTCTTACTATGACGGCGGAATCCGCGTGCCGGCCTTCGCCTGCTGGCCGGGGAAAATCAAGCCCGGGCAGACAACCGAAGCTTTTGCGCACATCACCGATGTTCTTCCGACCTTTGCGAAACTGGCCGGAGCCGAAATGCCGGAAAAACAGCTCGATGGATTTGATCTGGCGCCGGTGCTTTTTGACGGAGCCGTAAGTACTGGACGCAAAGAGGCCGTGTTTCTCCTTGAAGATTCCGAGCGCGACCGGCGCGGTGCGATTATCGACTGGCCGTGGAAATTGATCCGTACGGCAGTCGATAAAGGCCCGTGGGTTTGTGAGCTGTTCGACATTGAAAAAGACCCCTACGAAAAACAAAACGGCACAGATACTGCAAAAGCTTTTCCGGAAATCACCAAACGGCTAAGTGCCCGGCTGGATGAACTCAAAAAAGAGGCTCCGCCTGCTTTCTGGAAAAAAGGCGATGGAGATGCGCCTAAAGGGTGGAAATCATCACCGGTCATCGGTCCGGATCAGGAATAGTTTTAAAATAGAAAAACAGGAGGTTGGTTATGTTAAAAAAACTGGCGGTTATGATGATCGCAATGCAGGGACTCACCGTATACGCGGGGTCAATTCTTGAAAGCTTTGACTGGGGCCCGGGCGTTCCGGGTCGGGAACCCATTGCGGCAGGCGCTCCGATTCGAGGCCTTCGGACGCAGTTCGGTGATGCCGTTTTTCAGGACATGAAGACGGATGGCGGTATTTTTTATAATGCCAGCGGCCCCGGACGGGGCGCACTCCTGATGAAAGGGTTGAATAACGCCGTCGGATTCAATTATCCGGTTTCCGGAATCACCGTCGTAAAAGCCGAAGGAAAATTTTATCCCGGCGACCGTAAGATGTGCGGATTCTGGGTCGGTGTTCAGTCGGTATCGGCGGATAATCAGCTGCTCAATAATCAGACGACAGATCGTATTGCGGTTCAGCTGAACCCGTCCGGAGCTGTTATCTTCCGGGTGATTGTCGGCGGCGTGACGAATCAGGCCGTTGCAGCAGACGGGACAATGACTTTTGCGTCGGGCGACCTGGTCAAGATGGAGCTGACTGTCAATACTTCCGAAAAAACCGCGACGGTGAAAGTTACGGGAGCCGGCGAGGGGAATGTGCGAATCCGGACGGTGCAATGGAAGTCTGACAAGCAGCCGGACTGGGGTATGATAATGATCAATCAAACCGGCAACGGACAGCTGTTGCTCGACTCTGTAGAAGTACGCACCGAGCCCGCCATACTGGGATAATGGTTTAAGAGTTAACTGGAAAGGGAATAGCTATGTTTAAAAAACTGACAGGACTGTTTGTTTTGGCGCTGGCTTGCGGCGTGTATGCGGGCTCAGTTGTTGAAAATTTTGACTGGGGCCCCGGCGTTTCCGGCAGAGAGGCCATCACGGCGGGAGCTTCGGTGGACGGCCTGCGAGTCCAGTCTGGCGATGCGGTTTTGAAAGATAGCGGCGTTGTCCGCAGTGTCTTTGCCGGTACAAGCGGTGTTGGACGAGGGTCTCTTGACATGAAAGGCGTCAACAGCGTCGTTGGGTTTAATCATGCTTTCTCCGGAGTGACGGTTATAAAAACTTCCGGAAAGTTTTATCCCGGCAAGACGACGCGCGGATTGCGCGGATTCTGGCTCGGTGTTCAAACCGCCAATCCGGACAATAAATTACTGAACAATCAGGCTACGGATCATCTTGTGGTGCAGTTAAGCTCCGCCGGTGCCGTTGTTTTCCGGTCGGTTGTCGGCGGGGTGACTAATCAGGCGGTTGGTCCTAAAGGAACTATTGAGTTAAATCCCGGCGATCTGGTGAAGATGGAATTGACCGTCAACATGGTTGAGAAAACGGCCGGCGTAAAGGTTATCGGAGCCGGCAAGGACAATGAAAAAGTCCGGACGATCAAGTGGACTTCAGGAAAAACGCCGGAATGGAATACGGTCATAATCAATCAGACCGGTGATGGGCAGTTACAGCTGGATTCTTTAGAGGCTTGTGAAGAGGTCATAATACTGGGCTGATGTTTGTGAAAACTTATGGAACTGAGCGTCGAAAAACGCTCAGTTTTGTGTTTTATCCCGAGGTGTTTATGCTTAAGCGGACAGTTTTTACACTTGGTGCAGTGACGGCTGCCGCGCGGGTAACCATGGCCGCCTCGTCGGCGTTGCCTGGGAAAGAGGCTCGTCCGAACATTATTTTTATCATGGCCGATGACCTGGGATTTTCCGATCTGAGATGTTTCGGCGGCGAGGCGGCGACGCCGAATCTCGACCGGCTGGCCGCAGAAGGCGTTCGATTCAGTCAGTACTACAACTGCGGGAAATGCGAACCGACACGGGCCGCGCTGATGACCGGTCACCGTAACACGCCGCAAATCGGATTTCTTGCCGAGCGCGCCAAAACATTCATGCCGGCAGTTCTCAAGGATCAAGGCTACCGCACCATTCTTTCAGGTAAATGGCATGTTTCTCGCCATCCGCTGGATCGCGGATTCGAACGTTTCTTTGGTATGGAAGAAGGCGCCTGTGATTATTACACCGGATCGGGGCGGCTTCAGCTTGGCCGTGAAAAATTTCCGGTTCCGGCTGAAGGATTTTACACCACGGATGCGTTCACCGATCAGGCACTGAAATTTCTCGATGAAGCTAATACGCAGAATGATGCGCAGCCTTTCTTTCTCTATCTGGCCTACAATGCGCCGCATACCCCGTTGCAGGCGCCGGAGGAAGAGATGGCCAAATACTGCGGCAAATATCTTGAAGGCTGGGAAGTGTTTAAAGAGCGCCGTTTTAAACGGATCAAAGAACTTGGCTTGATTCCGCCGGAATCAAAAATGCCTCTCTGGCCGCAGAATCTGCCGCACTGGAATGAGCTCACAGATTCTCAAAAGAAGGACGAGGATCTGCGCATGGCCACCTATACCGCGATGATTGACCGGATGGATCAGAACATCGGCCGGGTTCTCCAGTGGCTGGATAAAACCGGTGAACGCGAAAACACGCTGATCGTTTTTGTAAGCGATAACGGAGCCACTCCTTTTGGAGGAGCCGGCACGGGCTGGGCGCACGTTTCCGGCACGCCGTTTCGGCTGTACAAACGCAATCAGCACGAGGGTGGTATTTGCGCTCCGATGATTATGCGCGGTTCGGCGTCCGGCTATGCCGCCGGCAGCATCTCGACGATGCCTGTGCATGTACTGGATTTTCTGCCGACGTTTTATGCGCTGGCCGGCGGGACAGGCCGTCCTGAAGATATTGAAGGCGCTGATCTGTCCGGTCTTTGGAAAACTGCTGCGCAAAACCGCGACTATGAAATGATGAGCTACCTGGTGGATCACCGTTATATTCGCCGTAATGACTGGAAGCTGGTTTCCGTCGATGGACAGCCGTGGGAATTGTACAATGTAGCTCGCGACCGGACAGAAACGGATAATCTCATAGCGAAGAATCCTGAAAAGGCCCAGGAGTTGCAGTCCGCATGGGAAAAGTGGTACGGCACTTTTTCAAAAAAAGAATTTGAAGTGGGGAAGGTGTCGAAGCGATCCCGTATGGGGGACCAGGGCAGCGGTGTGCGTTATGACCCGTCCGCTTCGCCAAAAACTGAAGAGGAATAAGATGAAGAAGCAGACAAAATGGATGATGACCGCCGCTTTGGCCGGAACCCTTTTTCCACTGGTTGGGAAAACGGCGCAAACCGAACAGCCGAATATTCTGCTGATCATCGCCGACGACCTCGGTCCGACACTTGGCTGTTACGGCGATGCCACCGCCAAGACGCCTTATATTGATAAGCTGGCGGCGGAAGGCGTCCGCTTTAATCAGGCGCATGTAACGGCATCCAGCTGTTCGCCGTCGCGCGGCAGTATGATGACCGGTCTTTATCCGCATCAGCACGGAATGTACGGTCTTTCACAATCGGGCTGGGCTCAGATGCATGACGACGTGCCGAAACTTCCGAATGAACTCAAAAAGCTAGGCTATCGCACCGGCCTGATCGGGAAGTCGCACTTCGAACCCTTCAAGCTGTTCACCTTTGACTACTACAACGAAGATATTCAGAAGGTGATTTTCCAGCGCGATGTGCGCTGGATGAACGCTACGGCGGAAACTTTTCTGAAAGCTCAGCCGAAGGATCAGCCTTTCTTTCTGATCATGAGTTATGTCGATCCGCACCGCGGTGGCGGGGATGGCCGCTACGCGCCGGACAAAAATGAAAAATTCCCACGTCTGCGGGTCGGTCTGCCGGTGAATCCTCCGACGCCGGAAGAAACCGTTCCGATTCCGTTTCTCGGCGTCGACAGCCCGGAGCTCCGGATGGAAGATTCGGATTATTATGCCTGTGTGCAGCGTTTGGATACTGGCGTTGGCGAACTGCTCGAGATGATGGATTCAAGGAGACTGCTCGATAACACGCTCATTGTGATGATCGGCGACAACGGGCCGGATATTACGCGCGGAAAAATGTCTGCTTATGCTACGGCCACGCATATTCCAATGTTGCTCCGCTGGCCGGACCATGCAAAAGCCGGGCTGGTACGCGATGAATTGGTTTCAACCATTGATCTTTTCCCCACGTTTATTACGGCGGCGGGCGGAAAGATCACCGACGAACGGCAGACTGGACGTCCGTTACAGCCGTTGATGGAGTCCGGAACCCCGGAATGGCGCACACAGCTTGGTACCGAATTTATTACGCATGCTCCATGGCACTATTATCCGCGCTATACTGTGATGAACGGCAAATATCATTTCATCTACAACGTTGCCGCCAAAGAATCTGCCAGCCCGCTCGAATCCTACAATTTTTGCTACGCCTGGTGGGAAGTTCAGAAGCCGGCTTATGCAGGCACGCCGATCCGTACCGTGTATGATCACGTCAAACGGCCGCCGGAGTTTGAGCTGTTCGATTTGCAGAAAGATCCGCTTGAGTTCAACAATCTGGCGGACAATCCGGAATATGAAGAAGTGGTGGAAAAGATGTCGCGTGAATTGAAAGACTGGCGCGCCGAGACGAAAGATCCCTTCCTTGATCCGGACTTTGGCGAAGCGTTTCACAAGCATGTGACGGAGATGAAGGCCGACTCTGACGCCAAAAACGGAATCAAAGCGGCGGCGAAGAAAGCCGCTAAAAAAGCACCTCCGGCGAAGGAAAATAAATAATACTTAGTCCGGAATTTTTCTAACAGAGCCGCGATAAGCGCCGGGAGAAATCCCGGCGCTTTTTCTGAAAACCGTCGTGAAGTAATGCACATTTCGAAATCCGCACTGAACGGCAATTTCTTTTAGCGAAGCGGTAGTTTCCGACAGGGTATGTTTGGCCAGCGCTATTCGTGCGGCGGTTACCTCCTTATTTACGGTGCTGCGCAGTTCCGTGCGGAACATCCGTTCAATGGTTGCACGTGAAGCTCCGGCGTTTTGCGCGATGTCTTGTGTGCGCAGCGCCGTTCCGGCATGACGCCGGATATATTCCATAGCCGTAAGCAGTTGTCTGTTTTCATGAACCAGCAGGTTGGTTGAGCCGCGTTCGATCAGTTGCAGCGAAGCGGCGAAGGGGCGGATTTCTTTTTTACCCTGAAGAAGCGCGTCCAGCATGCCGGCCGCGTGGTATCCTTTCTTTTCCGGAAAATGTTCGATACTGGTCAGCGGCGGCACGGAAAGACTGCACAGCATTTCGTCATTATCAATTCCCATGACCGCAATCTGTTCCGGGATGCTGACTCCGGATCGTTTTGCCGCCTCAAGGATATCGAGCGCCTTGAAGTCGTTGACCGCAATGACGCCTGAAGGATGAGGAAGTGAAGCTAATGCCTGCTCGAGAAACTGATGTTTTCTTTCGGATTGCTCAATGCGGCGGCTTGGAAAAAACAGGCTCGAGGTTGCACCGTATTCAGCGCAAATCCGGATAAACGCCTCAATCCGCTCTTCCTGCCAGCGCAGTATGGCCAGTCGCGGATAACCGAACAGCGCCAGATTCCGGTATCCTTTCCGCCAAAGGTGGTCTACCGCGATCCGGATGACCGCTTCATTATCCTGTTCAATGCAGAAACTTCCGGGATGGTGTTCAACGCGCTGGCCGGTAATGTGGATAAACGGAATCTTCGCAGGTACGCCCTGCGGAGGCAGGATGCCGATGACCCCGTCATATTTCTGCCGGACAAATAATTTCGGATCGAAAGAAGTCTGCTCAACCAGGTGGAGCTGCCACGGCAACTGATGCGTACCTTTATAGTTCAGCACACCGCGAACTATGTTTCGAGCGAACATCGAATTTTCCTGAAAGCCGAAAATCAGCGCGATATTTTTCATGCTCCGATTTTATAAACATTTACATTTTTTATAAAATAAAAAGACGATGTTTAATGGTCAAAACGACTGGGATACTGGCAGAGTAGGCTACATTCGGAGGAGATCATGATGAAAACAAAAGAGCGTTTTCGGTCGGGGACAGAATGGAGCGTCCGGATCCTGGTCGCAACGGTTTGCAGTGCCGGCCTGGCGAAAGCAGAAACCTCGGCAAAAAAGCCAAATGTTCTGATGATTGTCATAGACGATCAAAACGACTGGATTGGTGCGTTCGGCGGTCATCCGATGGTGAAGACTCCGAATCTGGACACGCTGGCCGCCCGCGGCGCGGCGCTTTTGAATGCACAGGTCCCAGCGCCGCTCTGCAATCCGTCGCGGACCGCGATCATGACGGGGCTTCGCCCTTCCACCACCGGCATCTACGGATTGTCTCCCTGGTTCCGGGATGTTCCTCAATGGAAGGACTGGGTTGCCTTGCCGCAGTATTTTCACAATCACGGTTACCGGACAGCGGTGGCGGGCAAGGTCTATCACTTTACCGGCCCTAAGCAGCAGGGGCTGGAATTTGATGATGTCGGTAAAACAGAAGCGGCTTCCGGAAACAAGCCGCCGAAACGACTGATCGATCCGATGCCGAATGCCATCATTGACTGGGGCGTGTTTCCGCATCGCGACGAAGATAAGTCCGATTACAAAACAGCTTCATGGGCGGTAGAACAGATTCGCAGTGCTCCCGCGGGGCGGCCGTTTTTTGTCGCCGCCGGATTTCATCTGCCGCATGTGCCGGTTTATGTGACGCAGAAGTGGTGGAATCTTTATCCGGACGACGACAGCATTCTGCCGCCGGTGAAACCGAATGAGCGCACCGGACTGCCGCGCTTTTCGTGGTATCTGCACTGGCAGCTTCCGGAACACCGTCTGAATGAAGTTCAACAGTACGGCCAGTGGCGCAACATGGTTCATTCGTATCTTGCCGCAACGAGTTTTATTGATGCACAGGTCGGACGGATTCTGACCGCGCTCAAAGAAGCCGGGCTGGACGAAAATACCGTCGTGGTGGTTTTCGGAGATAACGGCTATCACCTCGGCGAAAAGGAAATTACCGGCAAGAATACGCTCTGGGAACGCAGCGCCCGAGTTCCGCTGATTTTTGCTGGCCCCGGAATTAAGCCCGGCGGCCGCTGCACGCAGCCGGTCGAACTGCTCGACATTTATCCCACACTCATCGACCTGTGCGGACTGCCGCCTCGGACTGACTTAGACGGCATCAGCCTTCGGCAGCAACTTGAAAATGATAAAGCGCGGCGCGAGCGCCCGGCCATTACGACGGCGAATCAGGGAAATTACGGTATTCGTAGTGAGCGCTGGCGTTACATCCATTACGCCGACGGCAGTGAAGAACTTTATGACATGCAGAATGATCCGCATGAATGGAGCAATCTCGCACAGAATCCCGAATATGCTTCCGTACTGGCAGATCACCGGAAGTGGATACCGGCGGTGGAGCTGGCGCCGGCGCCTGGTAGCGGCGGACGCACCATGACGTATGATCCGGTTTCGGATACGGTGGTCTGGCAGGAAAAGACAACGATTCATCGCACCGATCCGATACCTGGAATGACGGACCGGAAAATGATTCCGGCACAAAAACAACCGGTCGAATCATCCGGTCCGCTGCCGAAACCGCTGTCGTCCGATCCTCTACCGGCGGATCTGACCGGAAGCTTCACGATGGCCGGCTGGATTACGCCAAAGCAGGCTGTTTCGTTGAGTGCGCCGTCGGACAAAGGAATGAGCGCATTGAAAGGGCAGGATTTTGCTGTCATGGCCGCGCCGGGACACAAACTGTACGGAGAGAATCAGTCCTGTGCGGGAATATCTGCCGGCACGAACGGCCTGATGGTCATCGAGCATTCCGGAAAATATATTTCATCCGTTCTTACTTTAGCCCAGCCGCTTTCCGGCCCGGTGCATGTGGCGGTGGTTTACCGGAACGGACAGCCCGCACTTTACATCAACGGGAAACTTGCGGCGGAAGGAATTGTCAGTGGCCGCATCGTGCATCCCGGGACTTCATCATCCTGGACTCTTTACGGCGAGGCCTTGAGCGCCGGACAGGTTCAAGCCGTATTCGAACAGGCCGGTAAAAAATAGGGACATCTAAATGAAAAAAACAATCATCGCGCTTTTTGTCGGGCTTTTTTTATCAACCGTTCTGGCCGGAGAAATCTCTGCCGTCAAACCGCTCGGCGATAAAGAAAATCGTGGCGGCGTGACGGGCAGTTTCACGATGGCGGGCTGGGTTCAGGCGAATGCCGCTATCCGGCTTACGCCGCCTGCGACCCGCGGGATTTCGGCGGCGCAAGGGCAGAAATATATTCTGTTTCCTGATCCCGGACACAAGCAATACGGCGACGGCCATTCGGGCGCCGGAATTTCTGCCGGCACGAACGGTGTGATGGTTATCGAACATGCGTCCGAATATTTTTCGCCGGTGCTGACGTGGACGCATCCGGTTGAGGGTCGAACTCACATAGCAGTGATTTACCGCGACGGCATTCCGACACTTTTCATCAACGGCGAAAAAACGGCCACCGGGATTTCATCAGGCCGCATCGCGCATCCAGGGGCTCTTAGGGCCGGTCCGCCGAACGAACGCTTTACCGGCGAGATGACCGGCTGGGCAATTTATGGTCAGGCGCTCGACGATGAGCAGGTTAAACAGCTGGTGGCGGAACCTGCCGCCGCGCCGGTTCGTGCGGTGTCGATGTCTGTACAGCCGCCGCTGATTCCGAAAACTCCGGCGGTAAAAAACATTCTATCGGCTGGCGGCGATATTTTTTCTGACGCCTTTTGTCATCCAGCCGACTCCACCCGGCCGGGCGTTTACTGGTACTGGCTCGGCGGAATCATTTCCAGGGACGGCATCACCAAAGACCTCGAAGCAATGAAGCGCGTTGGAATCGGCCGGGCGTATATCGGCAACATTACTTCGCCGATGGAAGGACTGACGTCCATAAAAATGTTCAGCGACGAGTGGTGGGATTTGACGCGGCACGCGATTCGCGAGGGCGGGCGGCTGGGGGTTGATATCGGCGTGTTCAACTGTCCGGGCTGGAGTCAGTCCGGCGGGCCGTGGGTGAAGCCGGAGCAGTCCATGCGTTATCTGGCGGTATCCGAAACCAAAGTCAGCGGGCCGGGAAAATTCAGCGCGGTTCTGCCGGTGCCGGCGCAACCGTTTCAGGATGTTGCGGTTCTCGCTATCTCCGAGGAGCCTCAGGATCCGGCGGAGGCGATTCTGGCGAAAAGTAAGGTTACGGCATCACCCGCCGCAGACAGCGCGGCGCTAATGCTCGACGGCAATCTCGACACCGTCTGCACGTTTCCCGACGGCGCCGGGATCAAACAGCCGTTTGTCGTGGAGATCAAATGTCCGGAAGAAGTGACGGTTAGAAATATAACCATCGTACCGGATAAAGTTCAGATGAAAGCGGATTGCGAACTGCAATACAAAGATTCGTCCGGACAATATCAGCCGGTGAAAAAATTTACTATGGAACGGCTGAGCAAACCCAATGTCGGGCCGATGCTTTTCGGTCCGGTGGTAGAAGCGTTCCCTGCGGTAAAGGCCGGTGAGTTCCGCGTAATTTTCACTCAGCTCGCGAAGGGCGGTAAAAAGGATAAAGACAAAGATCCCGGTATCGCGGAGATCACACTTTCTGAAGCTCCTAAGCTGGAGCGCTATGTAGAGAAGCAGCTTGGTCAGGCTTTCCCGACGCCGCATACGCGGTGGGATGCCTATTTGTGGAAACCGCAGTCCGCATCGGATGACGGAACGCTCGCCGCAAAGTCGGCGCAAATTCAGAACATCAGCACATCGCTAGATGCCACCGGAAAACTTAACTGGGAAATTCCGCCGGGCACATGGACCATTCTGCGGGTCGGGATGACGCCGACCGGAATCCAGAATAATTCCGCGCCGAAAGAAGGCAAAGGAATGGAAACCGATAAGATGAATGCCGCTTATGTGAAAGCGCATTTCGATGCTTATCTCGGAAAGCTGGCGGACACGCTTTCTCCCGAAGAGCGCAAGGGTTGGAAATATGCCGTCGTGGACAGCTATGAAGTCGGACCTCAGAACTGGACGGATAACCTTCAGGATGAATTCAAAGCCCGGTATCATTACGATCCGCTGCCATGGCTTCCTGTTTTGACAGGGCGCGTGGTGGATAATCCGGACCGGTCGGACCGGTTCCTGTGGGATCTGCGACGGCTGGTGGCCGATAAGGTCGCTTCTGATTACATAAAACCGATGCGCGAAAAATCCAATGACCACGGACTCAAGTTGTGGATGGAAAATTACGGCCACTTTGGATTGCCCGGCGAAAGTCTGCAGTATGGCGGACAGGCCGATGAAGTTTCCGGCGAGTTCTGGGCCTCCGGCGAACTCGGCAGCTTTGAAGTGCGGATCGCCAGTTCTTCAGCCCACACCTACGGCAAGCCGGTGGTGACCGCCGAGGCATTTACTTACGGAGGCACCCCGTGGATTCAAACGCCGTGGTCGCTCAAACAGCGTGGCGACTGGGCGATGGCGGAAGGAATAAATACCTTCATTCTGCACCTGTTTATTCACCAGCCGTTTGACCGTGCGCCGGGAATCAGCGCCTGGTTTGGAACTGAGTTTAACCGGAACAACACCTGGTTTAATGACATGGATAGTTGGATCGCCAGCTTTCGGCGGACACAGGCCGTCCTTCAGCAGGGACACTATGTTGCCGATCTCGCTTACTTCACCGGTGAGGATGCGCCAAAGGAAACGGGAATTTGCAGTCCGGCGCTTCCGCCGGGGTATAATTACGACTTCATGAACGGCGAAGTACTCCGCCGCGATCTTCAGGTCAAAGACGGACGGTTTGTTTTGCCTGACGGTATGAGCTATCGCCTGCTGGTGCTGCCGCCGCTTGAAACGATGCGCCCCGATCTGCTGAAAAAAATCAGCGAGCTCGTACACGCCGGCGGATCGATTCTGGGTGAACCGCCGTCGCGTTCTCCGAGTCTGGAAAATTATCCGGCGTGTGACGCACAGGTCCGTAAACTGGCCGGAGAAATGTGGAACGGGGTTGACGGAAAAACGGTCACGGCAGGCCGGTATGGGAAAGGTTTTGTTTTCCGCGGCACCGATGTGGCCACCGCGCTTAAAGCACTTAGCACGCCGCCTGACATTGACGGAATCGGTGCGCGGGCTTCGTTCGGAAAAGGCGAGGGCTTTGCGTGGATTCACCGCCGTACAGACCGTGTCGACGTGTATTTCTTAGCTAACCAGAGTGATGAGCCGAAATCTTTTCCGCTTACATTCCGTGTAAGCGACGGCGTGCCGGAATTGTGGGATACCGTGACCGGCGAAATGCGCGCCTTGCCGCAATTTACAAAGGGCGCCGGTGGCATTCAGATTCCGCTGGAATTTCTTCCGCGGCAGTCGTATCTGATCGCATTCCGGAAAACCGGTAGTCCGCTCGTTTCGGCAAGCACCAGTAACTTCCCTGCCTTTGTGCCGGTGCAAAATATCGCTTCGCCGTGGAAGGTGACCTTTGATCCGAAATGGGGCGGACCGGGCGAGGTGACGTTTGATCAGCCGACGGATTGGACAAAGAACGTTGACGACGGAATCAAATACTACAGCGGCACCGCGATTTACCGGTCCGGTTTTAATTCCGATCTGCCGGCCGGAGGACGCTTCTTCCTGAATCTCGGAGGTTACAACAGTATCGCGCTGGTAAAACTGAATGGACGAGATCTCGGCGCTGTATGGGTTCTGCCGGGGCGGATCGAAATCACGGACGCGCTGAAACAGGGCGCGAATGAATTGGAAATAGACGTGGTCAATAATTGGAACAACCGGTTGCTCGGCGACAGCAAACTGCCGGTCGAAAAACGAACCACCTGGACTTCTGTCGATTCCGGTATTAAGCCCAGTACACAGTTAATTTCATCCGGACTGATTGGTCCGGTGACCATCGAACAACTGCGACCATGAAACTTGGAGATATTATGATCAAACGTCTGATGTTGTTGATAACAGTGCTGTCGGGCGGGTGTCTTGCCGCCGGACTGAGTTTGCCGTCTGTTTTCTCTGACCACATGGTACTGCAACGCGACCGCGCCGTGCCGGTCTGGGGTAAAGCGGATCCCGGCGCTGCAGTTAAAGTCGAGTTTGCCCCTTCGACCGGCTCAGGGCAGGCGGTTCAGACAAAAACAACAACCGCCGGTGCCGATGGAAAATGGCGGGTTGATCTGGCTCCGATGCCTGCTTCTTCTGAATCCCGCGTCCTGAAGGTTTCTTCCAATCTGAAATCAGAAATCATCAATCTTCAATTTACCGATGTCCTCGTCGGAGAGGTCTGGCTCTGTTCCGGACAGTCCAATATGCAACGTCCGATGGTTGACACAGAGAATGCCGAGGCGGCGATTGCGGCGGCGAACTATCCGCAAATCCGCCTTTTCACTGCCCCAAGAGTGGCTTCAGCAGAACCTAAAGAAAGGATTGATGCCAAGTGGACAGCCTGCACACCGGAAACCGTTACTAATTTTTCCGGAACCGCCTATTACTTCGGCCGCAAACTGCATCAGGATCTCAACGTGCCGGTCGGCTTGTTGCTGAGCGCCTGGTCAGGCACCCGTATTGAACCGTGGATTCCGTCGTGCGGACTGGCGGGTGCCGATACCTTGAAAGATATTTATGAGCGAGTGCAGAACGGGCTTAGACTGGACAATCCGAAACCGCACCAGACGCCCACGGCTCTTTATAACGGCATGATTCACGCGCACGTTCCTTTCGCCATCCGCGGCGCCATCTGGTACCAGGGCGAATCCAACTTTAAGGACGGGATGCTCTATCTGGATAAAACCAAGGCGCTGCTCAACGGCTGGCGTAAACTCTGGGGCTATGACTTTCCTTTCTATTTTGTGCAGATTGCTCCATTCGGGTATCCCGACGACAAGACCGATGTTTTGCCGCGCTTCTGGGAGGCGGAGGCCGAAATCGTAAAAACCATCCCGAAAACCGGCATGGTTGTAATCAGCGATTTCACCGCGCTGCATAACCTTCATCCTCCGAATAAAGAAATTCCCGGGAGCCGTCTGGCGTTGCTGGCCGAAGCCAACGACTACGGTATGAAGGTTGTCAGCACCGGCCCGGTTTTCCAGACACTGGAAAAGCAGGGGAACAAGCTGAAAGTTGCTTTCAGTTCTGCCGTGGGACTCGCCACCCGCGACGGAAAAGATCCGGACTGGTTTGAAGTTGCCGGCAAAGACGGCGTTTTCAAAAAGGCTGAAACGAAGATCGATGGCAATGCCGTCATTGCACAGTCCGGTGAAGTCGCCGAGCCCGTTGCCGTCCGTTTTGCCTGGAACAAACTCGCCGCGCCCAACCTCGTGAACGGAGCTGGACTGCCGACAGCCGCTTTCCGTGCCGGAGATTTGTCGAAACCGTAAAGCCGGCTGCCCGGGATGGATTTTAAGAAAAAAATCCATCTTACCAATTCTCCTTTTTTGCTCTACCGCTCTGCGGTATAAAGGCCGACTTAAAATGCGTGGCGGCAATAAAAAGGAGATTGGGTATATGAAGCAGTTGGTTTTTACCGGATTATGTTTTATGCAGTCAGTTCTCGCGGCTTCCGCCGCATTGCAGGTGCGGAGTTTAACCTGCGAACATGTTGCGGCACCGTTAGGAATTGAAACCGCGCAACCGCGTTTTTCCTGGAAGCTGGATTCGAATGAAAACGGGCAGGCGCAGACCGCATACCAGATTCTGGAGGCTGATTCGCCGGAACAGCTGACGGGAGACACGGGCAATCTGTGGGACTCCGGCTGGGTAGTGAGCCCAAGTTGCCGATTGATTTCTTATGCCGGTTCGCCGCTGGCTTCTCTACAAAACTGCTGGTGGAAAGTCCGTGTCAAAGACCGCGATGGAAAAATATCAAACTGGAGTGCGCCGGCACGTTTTGCGACCGGTCTTCTTGCCGGTGAGGCTCCTGCTGGGCAATGGATCTCCAATCCTTCTGCTGATTTTAAAACCGGTACTTCCTGGTTCCGCAAAACCGTGCAACTCAAAACAGCGCCCCGGCAGGCCCTGGTGATGCTGGCCTCCCGCGGCTATCACGAATTTTATGTGAACGGGAAAAAGGTGGATAACCGTGCGATGGCCCCGAACGCCAGCATGATGAAGAAGAGAACGCTCTACGTTGTCTATGACATTGCGCCTCTTTTGCAAGCCGGCGAAAACACGCTGGCTGTCTGGATTGCCCCTCCCTCAACGATCGTTCCCCGTGTTGATCCTGCGTTTTTGTTGCAGGCTAAAGTGGATGGCCAGGTTTTGATCAGCGACGCATCGTGGAAGACAAAAATTTCCAGCGTATCACGATATTATTCGGACATTCCCAAGCCGTTTTTCGGCGGTGAAAAGTGTGTTGAAACGGATGAGTTGAGAACTTGGAGTGATGGATCGGTTGATGTCGCCGCATGGGGCAATGCATCGGTGAGGGAAGAAAACACGCTGTTGTCGTCCGATCTGACTCCGCCCATGCGTCATCTCGGAGTCATTCAAGCTAAGACCGTGGAGCGTCGGGCGGACGGCAAAGTACTGGTTGATTTCGGAGAATATTTTACCGGACAGATCGAGGCGTCCGTTGCCGGAACTCCGCAGCAGCCGATTTTATTCCGCTCGCTGATGAGCGATCTGGGAAACCCTCAGGATCTAGGGCAGATTAGTGTTTACGTTCCGGACCAAACCGGCCGGGGCGTTTTTCGCCAGCACTTCAACTGGGTTGGCGGACGCTGGATGGAAATTTCAGGTCTGACTGAACTACCCAAGCTCGAAGAGCTCAAGATCAACCGGATCGGAACGGATCTGCAACGAATCGGATTTTTCTCCTGCTCCGATGCCTTGTTAAATCAGATTTACGAAACGGATCTGCATACGTTCAAAAGTTGTACGCTGAACGGTTACACTATGGATTGCACTACCCGGGAGCGGACCGGCTACGGGGAAGAGGCTTTTGCCACATCGCGTGGTTGTGGACTGGGCAACTATGATGTCACTGCGTTTCTGCGCGGCTGGTTACAGATATGGAGGGACGGCCAGAAGGAAGACGGATATATGCCGCATACTGCACCCGCGAAATCAGTCGGCGGTGGAACGCTTTGGAGTTCCTTCACGGTTCTCGACCCGTGGGATCTTTGGTTGGCTTCTGGCGACAAGACCGTGCTGGAAGAAAACTACCCGTCCGCAAAAAGCTGGCTTGATTATCTTCATTCCAAAGTGACCAACGGTATTTTGCAGAGGTATGAATCAACTGCCAAATTCGACTTTCTGGGTGACTGGGCGCGTCCGGTGCCTCCGGAAAGTCGCGGCGGCAGGGATAAGCATGTCAAAAATTTCGGTGACAGCCCTCTTGCACTTTTTTTCAATAACGGCATCTATGTTCTCAATCTGATGACATTGGAACGGTCGGCTCGTGTTCTTGGAAAAAGTGAAGATGAGCGGCGCTGGCAGGGCCGTTTGGCTGCGTTGAGGGAAGGAAACCATAAGAGGTTTTTTGATCCTGCAGCAGGAACATACATTGAGTCGAATCAGGTGCTTTCCTCTTTGGCGCTTTTGACGGGAATAACACCTTCTGTGGATAACGAAAAGACGCAAGGCGCGTTAGTTGCCGAAATGCAGAAAAAAAATTATCTGGATGCGGGCAGTTCCGGCCTGCCTGTGTTTTTGCAGTTTTTGACTGACAACCCCCAATACCATGATTGGCTTTATCGCGTACTCTCCCGCCGCGAGTATCCCGGCTATGGGTATTTTCTGGCGCAGGGATATAATACTTGGCCGGAACTTTGGGATCCTACCTGTTCCAGCAAAACGCACACCTGTTATACGGGCATATCTTTCTGGTTCATCCGCGCTTTGGCCGGTGTTCAGCCGTTGCCGGAAGCGCCGGGCTACGAGCGGTTCATCGTGAAGCCGTCGTTTGTGAAAGGGCTGGATCGGGTTTCCTATGAATTCGATTCGCCGCGCGGCTGGATCAAAGTGAAGTGGGAGCGCAAAGGCGGCGAGGTTGTGCTGGATCTGACCGTTCCGCCCGGAGCATCGGCTGAAGTACAGCTGCCTTCCGGTATTCAAGCGGCAGGTAGCGGTTCGCATCAATACCGGTTTGTGCTGGGAAATTCATAGAAAAATAATATATTCGACAGTCGAAAGTTGACCTCGAAACAAGGAGTACACAATGCAGATTAGAACTGACCGACGCGACTTTTTTAAAACCGCAGCCATGGCGACCGGAATGCTGGCGCTGACCGGCACGATGCGTGTATCAGCGGCTTCGGAACAAAAACCGAATATCCTTTTCATTTTTGCCGACCAGTGGCGCGGCAACGCGACCGGCTATGCCGGCGACCCGAATGTGAAGACACCCCATCTGGATCGACTCGCGACGCAATCGCTGAATTTCTGCAACACGGTTTCTGTTCTGCCGGTCTGCACGCCGTACCGTGCGGCACTGATGACCGGCCGCTTCCCGACTTCGACGGGCATGTTTCTGAATGATGCCTATCTGCCGTCCGAAGAGCTGTGCATGGCCGAGATTCTCAAGGAGGCCGGCTATACCACGGGGTACATTGGCAAATGGCATATTGACGGGCATGGACGGGCTGCATTTATCCCGCAGGAACGGCAGCAGGGGTGGGAATACTGGAAAGTCGCGGAGTGTAGCCACAACTACAACAGTTCCTTTTACTACAGCGGAAACGATCCGCAGAAAAGAACATGGGAAGGTTATGATGCTTATGCGCAGACAAAAGATGCTCAGAATTACCTGAAGGAAAAGGCGTCCGGAGGGCAGCCGTTCGCGCTGGTGATTTCTTACGGGACCCCGCATTTTCCCCATGCTTCAGCTCCCGAAGAATACAAGACGCTTTACCCGACGGAAGGGATAAAACTTCTGCCCAACGTTCCTGAATCCCAGCAGGCTGCCGTCCGTAAAGAGTTGCAGGGATATTATGCACACTGTACCGCGCTCGATAAATGTGTCGGCGATTTGATGGCGACTCTGGACGAAGCCGGTCTGACCAAAAATACCATCGTGGTATTTACTTCAGATCACGGCGAAACCATGGGATCGCATGGGAACCGTCCGGCGCAAAAACAGGTTCCATGGGATGAGTCCGCCCGGGTGCCGTTTCTTCTGCGCTTCCCGGCCGTTCAAGGCGGTCAAGGAGTTGCTGTGAAGACACCGATAACAACTCCGGATATTCTGCCGACGTTGCTCGGGCTGGCGAACGTCCCGGTACCGTCCAGTGTAGATGGAGAAGATTTATCTGCAGTAGTCCGCAACCCGTCGGCTTCGGCAGACCGTGCGGCGCTTTATATGAACGTTGCTCCGTTTGCGATGCTGACGGAAACGAAAGAGAATAACCGGGAATACCGCGCCATCC
>Ga0247840_10003997_pt1 | contig 23996 bp, 23 predicted proteins | sample LaCruzMarch2015__FD_192404 | JGI IMG/M metagenome (GOLD analysis project Ga0247840, IMG submission 192404) | Freshwater microbial communities from meromictic Lake La Cruz, Castile-La Mancha, Spain - LaCruzMarch2015_17m | ecosystem: Environmental > Aquatic > Freshwater > Lake | place: Spain...
CCTATTGCCTCCAGGTCACCCTGAAAGCGCGTCTGCGCCCGCTCGCGCCGGGGCTGACCCCACGGTCGGCCTTGGAGAAATTCGTCGCCATCCAGATGGTCGATGTGCACCTGCCGACCACCGACGGCCGCACCCTCATCTTGAGTCGTTACACCGAGCCGGAGCCCGATCAGCGACTGCTGCTCGACCGGCTGCATCTGCAACTGCCCGCGCAACCGCCACCGAGGATCACCGCCGCGCTCCAAGCCAGCATACACTAATCGATTTGTAGTGCCGACCTTTGACCCTATGGTTTAAGCCAAACAATGGCTTATGCGAAAAATGGGCGCGAATAGTCGAAGACGGGCTAGCGCAGCAGAAACCGCACCTGTACATCCCGTGGCGGCGCCAGATGCGGGGCCGTGGTGACCAGCAGGCGGGCGCCCGCCCGGGCATAGTCCTCGGCATTACGCGCATTGATGCCGCCGGCGGCGGCAACCACGGCGGGCGAACCCAGCGCGGCAAGTTCCGCTGCGACCTCCGCCACCGCCGCGGGCGTGAATTTCTCCAGTTGCAGCACGTCGGCGGCGGCCCAGACCAGCGCCTCCTGCGGGGTGGCGACCTCGACCACCACGCGCTTTTCCGGACAGTGGCGGCGCAGCCGGGCGATGGTCTCGGCAGGCGGCTCCTGACCGAGGAACAGGCGGTGCTCGGCGAACACCAGCAGGGTCTCGGAAAGCCCGGTGCGATGCATCACGGCACCGCCGCTGCGGAACGCCTTGACCGACAGCCGACGGGTGCCGGGGACATTCTTGCGGGTGCCCGCCACCAGGGCATCCGGGTGACCGCGCCGCGCGGCGGCGACGATCCCGGCCGCGCTGGTGGCGATTCCGGAACACCATTCCATCAGGGTTTGGGCGACCTTCCAGCCCCGATGCAGTGCGCCGGCCGGACCGTCCGCTTCCAGCAACAGGGTCTCGGGCGGCGCCTCGCTGCCGGAGGGCATCGTTGCCTGGGCGTGCGCACCGCACAACTGGAACAGGCGCACGGCCTCTTCGACCCCGCAGACGATCATGGGGTCGCGAGCGAAAAAGCGGATGCTTCCGGGACGGGCGGCGATGCCAAGCGACTCGGTCGTCAGATCGCCGAAGGCAACGTCTTCAGCAAGCAAGTGATGCAGTTCATGGTCGCCGAGGACCGGTGGTTGGAAATCGATCAATGAATCGGTCCTCGCGACCACCCGACGACGGACGCAACCGCACCAGGAAGGTGCGGTCCGCCCCCTGCGAGCGGTCAGCGCTATTTATCGGTGCGATAACGCTGTCAGGCCGGGACGCCGAGAATCACGGAGGGCGCCTTGAACACCGCGGTCGCCGCGCCGCCTTCCTTCAACCCCAGATCGGTCACGGCCCCGTGGGTGATGGTGGCATGGACCTCGACGCCGCCTGCCAGGGTAATCGTGACCTCGGCGTTCACCGGCCCGAGGGTCAGCGACTTGACGGTGCCGGCGAGACAATTACGCGCACTCAAGCGCAGGCCGGAGCTGTCAGTCATCACCAGCACGGATGATGCCTTCACCAGGGCAACCGCATCCTTTCCAGCCTGTAAGCCCAGCGATTTGACGCTCTCGTTGGTCACGACGGCGACGATCTTCTCACCGCCCGGGAGCACCAGATCGACCTCGCTGTTGACGGCGCCGGCCTTGACCGTCTCGACCTTCCCCTGAAACTGGTTGCGTGCACTGATCTTCATAGCGATGTTCTCTCGTTGGAAACTGGACTGTGAACCGCCGGTCCACGCGGGACCGACACGACGCGTGCATTCTAGGCCATGGCGGGCGCTAAGCTCAACCATCGCGCTATCTTGACATGGCCCATTTTTTGCTTTTCAAATAGCGTTCAACGTTATATTTTACTCTATATATCGAGCCTCGCAACGATGTCAAGCCCGCGCACCGGCTTACCCCGACTGGTCGGCGCCCTCCCGGTCAATCGTCACTGTTGGTGTTGATCCAACGCATGCGCTTTCCGGCGGCTGAAACCCTGCCGCCATTTCTACAACCAATTTCCAAACTTCACGGAGCCCGACCCATGAAACCCATCGTCAAATTAGCGTTCGCCGTCACCCTGCTCACCGCCGCCCTCGGGGCCCGCGCCGACGAAATCCAAGTGGCCGTTGCCGCCAACTTCACCGCGCCGATGAAAGAGATCGCGGCCGCCTTCGAGAAGGAGACCGGCCACAAGATCCAAGCCGCCTATGGGGCGACCGGCAAGTTCTATGCCCAGATCACCAACGGTGCTCCCTTCGAGGCCCTGCTGTCCGCCGACGATGCGACCCCGACCAAACTCGTCGCCGAGGGTGCGGCGGTGAAGGGGACCCAGTTCACCTATGCCATCGGCACCCTGGTCCTGTGGTCGGCCAAGCCGGGGTTCGTCGACGATCAAGGAAAGGTGTTGGCCAAGGGGAAATTTGAGAAGATCGCCATTGCGAATCCCAAGACCGCACCTTACGGCGCCGCGGCGGTGGAGGTGTTGACGGGGCTCAAACTGCTGGACCAGGTCAGTCCCAAGTTCGTGACCGGGGAGAACATCGCCCAGACCTTCCAGTTCGTCAGCACGGGCAATGCAGAACTGGGCTTCGTGGCCCTGTCCCAGGTCATGAAGGATGGCAAAATCACCGAAGGTTCCGCCTGGATCGTGCCGGGCAAGCTGCATGAGAAGATCCGCCAGGACGCCGTGATCCTGGAGAAGGGCAAGGGCAAGCCGGCTGTCATCGCCCTGATGGACTACCTCAAGGGCGATAAGGCCCGCGAGATCATCAAGTCCTTTGGCTACGAATTCTAAGCGGTCGATACGTGTCGGTCAGGGGCTCGTCGCCTGCTCCCTGATCGGCACCTCAGGCGGCCTGATTGGCTTCGGCGCAGCCGGGTCTGCTGCATTGGGGACTGGTGCTGCTGATCTCCGTGGTCAGGATCTTCCAGCACATCCACTGATAAGGGAACGATAAGGGAACCCCATGTTTCTGACTGACACCGATCTGCAATCCATCTGGCTGACCTTGCGTCTGGCGAGCGTTGTCACCTTGATCCTGTTTCTGGTCGGCACCCCGGTGGCCTGGTGGCTGGCCCGGACCCGCTCGCGTTGGAAGGGGCCGATCGGTGCCGTGGTGGCACTGCCGCTGGTGCTGCCGCCCTCGGTGCTCGGCTTTTATCTGTTGGTGACCATGGGGCCGAACGGACCGGTGGGACAGCTCACCCAGGCATTGGGGATTGGTCTCTTGCCCTTCACCTTCTGGGGGCTCGTCGTCGCCTCGGTCTTCTACTCCTTCCCCTTTATGGTTCAGCCGGTGCAGAACGCCTTCGAAGCCGTCGGCGAGCGCCCGCTGGAAGTGGCGGCGACCCTGCGGGCCTCGCCGCTCGATGCATTCTTCACCGTGGCCCTGCCGCTGGCGCTGCCCGGGTTCCTGACCGCGGGCATCCTGACCTTTGCTCATACGGTGGGCGAATTCGGCGTGGTGCTGATGATCGGCGGGAACATCCCCGGCGTGACGCGGGTCGCCTCGGTCCAGATTTATGACCATGTCGAGGCGATGGAGTACAGCGACGCTCATCGCCTGGCCGCGGTCATGCTGATCTTCTCCTTCCTGGTCCTGCTGGCGCTCTATCTCTGGCGTCCAAATCCCAAGAACACCTGAGTCGCCATGGAACCGATCGAAATCCGTTTCAACATCGACTGGCCCGGCTTCAGCCTGGCAGTGGATGAGCTGTTGCCCGGACGCGGGGTCACGGCCCTGTTCGGTCATTCGGGCTCCGGCAAGACCACCCTGCTGCGCTGCATCGCCGGCCTGGTCCGGGCACCCAAAGGCCGTCTCGTGTTCCAGGGCAAGGTCTGGCAGGACGCGTCCACCTGGGTGCCGACTCACCGGCGCTCACTCGGTTATGTCTTTCAGGAGGCCAGCCTGTTCCCGCATCTCACGGTGATCGGGAACCTGCGGTACGGCCAAAAGCGCGCCCCGGCGGATATCCCGGCGGAGCAGCGGGTGAGCCTGGATCAGGCGATCGACCTGCTGGGGATCCGCCCTCTGCTGGACCGCAAGCCGGACCGTCTCTCCGGCGGCGAGCGCCAACGCGTGGCCATCGCGCGCGCGCTGGCCGTCAGCCCGCGGATTCTGCTGATGGACGAGCCGCTGGCCGCGCTGGATCTGGCGCGCAAACAGGAAATCCTGCCCTATCTCGAACGGCTGCATGACGAACTGGCGATTCCGGTACTCTATGTCAGCCATGCCCCGGACGAGGTCGCACGCCTGGCCGATCATCTGGTGATCATGGACGGCGGGCGGGTGCTGGCAAGCGGACCGCTGGCCGCCACCCTGGCCCGCCTCGACCTGCCGATCCGGTTGGGCGAAGACGCCGGGGTGGTGCTGGAAGGCCGCATCACCGAGCGCGACACCCGCTGGCACCTGCTCAAAGTGGACTGCGGCGGTGTCGACCTCTGGGTGCGCGACACGGGTGTGCCGACCGATCACCCGGTGCGCGTGCGCATCCTCGCGCGCGATGTGAGCATCGTGCTGGCGCCGGTGGCGGGCACCAGCATCCTCAATACCCTCCCGGCGCGGGTCCTTTCCCTGGGCGAGGACGCCCACCCCGCGCTGGCCCTGGTCCAACTGCAGGCGGGTCAGTCCACCCTGCTTGCCCGTCTCACCCATCGCTCCGCGGACCATCTGCACCTGGCGCCCGGACTGCCGGTCTGGATTCAGATCAAGGCGGTCGCGCTGCTGTAGCGCAACGACGCCGCTTCGGCAGCCTGTTATAGCGCTCGCACCTGATATCCAGACAGACCTTCGTGTAGGGGCGGGTTTGAAACCCGCCCCTACGTCCGGTTATCACGTCCGAAGGCTATACCCCTGAAATTGAGGAGCATCATCGCCGTCATTTTGGCAGGATGCCCGAGTCCCTTGCCACGGATGCTAGCGCTCAGCAGGCACGAACCTGCAAGATGCGACAGTACGCTCAATCAGCCAATCATCGATGGTCGAGCAGACTCACTGTGCGCTCTTGCGGAGGTTTGTCCCTTTGACCCATCAGTTGACCGATCGACCGCCGGACCACCGAGCGGGTGAGTGGATTTCCGGAACCGGGGCCAAAGCCGCGACGCGAGTGCTCGGGACCGTGGCGGCGGCCCTCGCCGTGCTCGCCCTGCTGGCCGGCTGCGCCGGAGCACCGCCGGTCGGCCCCCGGTCAGCGGACACGCCGGTGCGGCTCATTACGACTGCGGCCGTGATGGACGACGGCTATCGGCTGCCGTTGCGGCGGTGGGGAGAGGCTCGCGGAGCGCGGGGCCTGGTCCTGGCGCTGCATGGCTTCAACGACCACGCGGGCGCCTTCGTGCAACTCGGTCCCGCGCTCGCCGCCCGCGGCTTTCTCGTCTACGCCTATGACCAGCGCGGCTTCGGTACCACCGCGGGACGCGGCCGGTGGGCGGGCGAGGACCGCTTGATCGCCGATCTGCGCGCGGTGGCGGCCGTGCTGCGGCAGCACCACCCGCGGCTGCCGCTCACCCTGCTGGGCGAGAGCATGGGCGGCGCGGTGATCATGGCCGCCGCCGCGACCGTCCCGGCGGCGGGTCGCGTGCTGATCGCACCCGCGGTCTGGTCCCGTGACACCATGCATCCGGTGCAGCGGGCGGCGCTTGCCGTCGCGGCCAACACCCTGCCCTGGCTGGTGCTGACCGGTAAGGGGGTGCGCCGGCCGCCCAGCGACAATCGGCCAATGCTGCGTGCCTATGCCGCCGACCCGCTGGTCATCAAGGCGACCCGGATCGAGGCCCTGTGGGGCGTCACCAACCTGATGGACCGTGCCCGCGCTGCCGGTCCGCGGTTGCCGCGGCCGGCACTGGTGCTTTACGGTGAGCACGACCGGATCATTCCCCGCGCGGCCTTCTGCGCCATGCTCGACGAACTGCCCACACCAGCCCCGGACCTGCGGTTGGTGCTCTACGCCCAGGGCTGGCATCTGCTGACCCGCGATCTGCAGGGGGACCGGGTGATCAATGACATCGCCGCCTGGCTCACCAGCCCCCAGGCGTCCCTGCCGTCGGGTGAGGAGACCGTCCGCGGCAGTCCGCGGCTGCGCCGATTCTGTGCCGATGGTCCTTGACGGCCGAAGAAAATCCTTCGCGACTTGGTACATTATTTTTCGGTAATCGCCTGACCGCAAGGCACCATTCCTGGTAACGTCACTCCGACATCCTGCCGGAATGACGCTGGCGTTCCCGCACCTTCAGGTGGAATGCCGCTGCGCTAAGCACTGTCCATTGGCATCGCCCCCCATGAACCAACGCAAAACACTCGGAATCGTCTTCACCGTCCTCGGCCTGATACTCACGGTGGCCGGACCCTTGTTGCCCGGCGGTCATCATCTCAGGCCCCACACCCCGCCCGGAGCCGGACATGTCACGGCCTTCAGCGCCACCCCCAACGGTGACATCCTGGCCGGGACCCAGGCGGGGGAGGTCTGGCGCTTGCGCGACGATCAATGGACGCGGGAGCGCCTGAATGTGGGTGATCAGCCGGTGCTGGCCCTGCTCGGCGATCCGGGGCGCACGCCGGTGGGAACCGCCGCCGGACTGGCCTTCGCACCTGCCGGAGCCCCGCCGCTGGAGGGCCGGGTCAGCAGTCTGTTGCAGACCGAGCAGGGGCTGCTGGCGGGCACCGCCACCGGGGTGCGCCTGCTGGTCGACGGTGCCTGGCAGGCGCCGGGGCCGGCGGCGATGATCTACAGTCTGGTCAGCCAGCGGCGCGGCGATGGGCAGTGGCTGCATGCCGGGACCATCGATGCGGGCGTACTGTCCGGGTCGGCGGCTGACCCCGCTGCCGCCTGGCAACCCAACAACCAGGGGCTGCCGGACGGGGCCAAGGTCTTCAGCTTCGCCACGACCCGTGGTGGTCTGCTGTTGACTGGAACCGATCAGGGGGCCTTCTGGCAGTCACAGCCGGGCCAATCCTGGCAGTCGCTGCATCCTGCGCTCGACGGCAAACGGGTGCTGTCGCTGTTGCTCGCGGACGACGCGCCGCCCGGCCGCGCGCGTCTGTGGATCGGCAGCGACGACGGACTCTACTCGCTGGCGGTCAGCGAGCAGGGCGCGCAACTCGTAGCCGAAAGCAGCCCACAACCCGCCGACACCGCGGACCAGCAACCGCCGCTCGGCATCAGCGGCATCCTGTCCAGCCAGGGCCGGCTGCTGGTCAGCGCCGGCATGGTGTACGAGTACGGCCCGACCGCCCTGTCCGGCTGGTATTGGATTTCGTTCGCCGGCGTGCTGCTGATCCTGATCGCCGGCTGGCTGATCCCGCCGCCTTGATCATCATTTCGACCGGGCTCGCGCCGGCTCGACCTTCGCCGACCGGAGGCCGACGCTTTAGCGGGCCGCGGTGCCGCGTCCGGCCGGAACGATGATCAAGGCCGGCGCCCCTTAATGGACTGACTTAACTGTCAATGAAACCTTTCCTATGAAGACCTACCTGGACTGTTATCCCTGTTTTCTGCGTCAGGCCTTGAGCGCGGCCCGCCGCGCCCAGGCCACGGTGGAACAGCAACGCCAAATCCTGCTGGACACCATGGACCTGCTCCAGGCCTTGCCGCCGCAGGCCACGCCACCGGTGATGGCAGAGCGTATCCACCGGATGGTCCGGGCTCGAACCAACACCCCCGACCCCTATCATAAAAGCAAGCAAGACGCCACGGCGCAAGCACTGGGGCTGCTTCCCGAACTGCGGGATCGCGTCCGCACCGCGCCGGATCCGCTGGAAACCGCGGTGCGGATCGCCATCGCCGGCAACATCATCGACGACGGTGCCGCGGAACACTATGACCTGCAGGCGACCTTGGCGCGCGTGCTCGAACAGCCCTTCGCCATCGACGGTCTGGCGCAGTTGCGCCAGGCGCTCAGTACCGTGGACGCCGTTCTCTACCTGGCCGACAACGCCGGCGAAACGGTCTTCGATCGCGTCCTGATCGAGACCATCGACCAGCCGGTTACCTATGCGGTCAAGGCCGGCCCGATCATTAACGATGCCACCCTGGAGGATGCCTTGGCCGCGGGATTGGATGCGGTCAGCACCCTCATCGATACCGGTTCCGACGCGCCCGGCACCTTGCTTGACCGTTGCTCCCCGGCGTTTCGCGCTCACTTTGCGCAAGCACCGCTCATCATCGCCAAGGGCCAGGCCAACTACGAGACACTCAGTGACATTCGGGCGCCGGTGTTCTTTCTCCTCCAGGCCAAGTGTCAGATCATTGCCGACGATCTGGGTGTCCCCGTCGCCGGTGTCGTCCTGAAGGCCCCGGCCGACATGCGCCGATGGAACAACGACTTAGGTGTCGAGAAGCAACCTTGATCGGAGTGCCGACGATTGGATCATGATCCGCCCATCCGCTACGTCGAACCGGTCTATCGTCCGCCGAGCGAGGCCGAGTCGCTGATCCTGCCGGTCACCGACGGCTGTTCCTGGAATCGATGCACTTTCTGCGAAATGTACCGGGCGCCGCAGAAGCGGTTCCGTGCCCGGGATGCGGCCGAAGTGCTGGAGAGCATCCGCCGTACCGGCGAGGACGAAGGGGATCAGGTACGCCGCGTCTTTCTGGCCGACGGCGATGCGCTGGTGTTGCCGACGCGTCGCTTGCTGGCCTATCTGGAGGCGATCCGCACCCACTTGCCGTCCGTGCATCGCGTTTCCAGCTATTGTCTGGCGCGCAATCTGAACAAGAAATCGGTCAGCGAACTCAAGGAGCTATTCGATGCGGGTTTGAAGCTCGCTTACCTTGGCGCGGAGTCGGGCGACGCGACCGTGCTCGCGCGGGTGAACAAGGGTGAAAGCGTCGAATCGACCCGCGATGCACTCGATAAACTGGGCCAGGCCGGCATTCGCCGCTCGGTGATGATCATCAATGGCCTGGGCGGCGAAGCGCTGAGCGCCCAACACGCCGACAATTCCGCGCGCCTGATCAATGCCGCGGCGCCCGAGTATCTGTCTACCCTGGTGCTCACCCTGAACGACGGCGGCGCCCGCTTTCGCGCGACCTGGCCCGACTGGCAACCCCTGTCGCAATCCGGGTTGTTCCGCGAAATGGAGCGCTTCCTGTCCGCGCTGGACTTGCGGCGGACCCTGTTCCGGTCCGATCACGCATCCAACTGGCTGGTACTGAAGGGGACGCTCGGCGCCGACAAGGCGCGTCTGCTGGCGCAGGTGCGGGCGGCGATTGAACGGCCGGAGGCCGCGGCATTGCGGGCGGCATGGATGCGGGGCTTGTAGGGCACATGGTTGCGCTCCGCCCAAGCCGCTCCGCCGCCAACGGCTTTTTCAGGATCAGCGGGACCGCGCCCCGTTCCCTGCTACCATTCACATTTTGGCGCGACTCGCTGCTGCCGCTGCCGGAGGCTGGATGAACCATGAAGATCGCCATCGCCACCAACGATTACACCCAGGTTTCCGGCCATGCCGGTCAGGCGCGGGACTGGCTGCTCTACGACAGTAGTTCTGCTTCAGGAGAACCGGAACGTATCCGCCTGTCGAAAGCTCAGGTGTTCCACCATTGGGAGGGCGAGGGCCCGCACCCCCTGGACGAGGTCGCGGTGATCGTCGCCGCCAGCGCCGGCGAGGGGTTCCGCCGCCGCATGGATAAGCGCGGCGTCCAGGTCCTGCTGACCGGTGAGCGGGACGCCGCCCGCGCCCTGTATGCGGTGCTCAACGACGAGGTGCTGCCCGACCCGACCTTCGATCCCAGTCTGCTGCTGTGCGGATTGCGTGATCTGTTCTCTCCGCATTGAGGTGTGCGCCGTTCTGCACGCCCGATCGCACCGGGCCGGTGTCGGGGCCTTGATCATCGTTTCGGCCCTACGATGGCGCGTGGCCGGACCCATGATCAAGGCCGGGGTCGGCGTCAACCGGACCATCGATCCGCGGCGACGCCAATGAGGCGGAGCCTCGATGACCTGTGGCTGAAACTCCTTTTCAAGGGGGCAGCCTTGACCATGATGCTGCTCACTTCGCTCGGCCCCCGAGTCACCGACCCTTTTTAGAACATAGCTTTACGGTCGACCATCCCCCATGCAACTGCGCACGGGGATCGTTGAGCACCAGCCCGAACCCATGCTGTCCGGGGAGGTGGAGTGCGACGAGGTCTACGTCATCGCGGGTCACAAAGGACATCCGGGCGCGGTCAAAAAAAATGACGCCGGGGTCGGCGGCGGCGGCTCAAGGGGGCGCGTGGACGTGGCACGCTCGCGAAGGAATGGAAGGCTTTTGGTCGTTGCTGCGTTCCTGGCAGCGACCGCATCGCGGGATCTCGCAGGAGAAGTTACCGCTCTACTTAGGCTTCTTTCAGTTCGTCCACAATACACGGATTCGCGGAAAAGGGCTGATGACTCCGCTGTTGGCACTGCTCAACAGCTCGTGGACAGTCCGGAACCTATATTGAGCCTGGAGCCTTAATCATGAGCCCGGCCATCTCGCGATCTGGGCCGGACAAGGCGATCATGGGCCACGAGGTCCTCGCTCGCGGCAGTCCCAAAGTGACATGCCTACCCAACACCCAACGGCGCCCGCCCATCCCGAGGATGTTAAACTCCGCCCGTCCGGAACACGCCTGATGCGGCCGATCGGCTCGATCGCGATCCTGAGGCGATTTCTGTCGGAGAATCGATCGGATCAGCGCTTGCCTCAGGGTGATTGATGTACCGTACGCCGCTCGCTATTTTTCTACCTTCGCTGGCCGGCGGTGGTGCGGAACGCATGATGCTGAACCTCGCTCAGGGCGCGGTAGCGGCTGGGGTCGCGGTGGATCTCGTGGTTGGTAAAGCCGAGGGGCCTTACCTGGCGCTGGTGCCGCCGGGCTGCACGCTGGTCGACCTTGGCTCGGCGCGGGTGCTGGGTGCGTTGCCGGGGCTGGTGCGCTATCTGTGCCGGTGCCGGCCGCGGGCTCTGCTGGCCGCGATGGATCATGCCAACATGGTCGCCTTGTGGGCGCGCGCGCTGGCGCGGGTGCCGACGCGTGTCTGTGTCAGCGTGCGCAGCAATCTGTCGCAGGAGGCCGCGCACTCGCCGTTGCTGGCCGGGCGCTGGATGCCGTGGCTGGCGCGCGTTTTTTATCCGCGCGCGGATGCCGTCATCGCCGTGTCGCAAGGGGTGGCGGATGACCTCGACCGGCTGCTCGGCGCCGGTCGTGCGCGTATCCTGGTCATTCCCAATCCGGTGGTGACGCCCGAACTGGCCGCGCTTGCCGTCGCGCCGCCGGATCATCCCTGGTTGCAGCCGGATACGGTGCCGGTGATCCTGGCCGCCGGGCGGCTGGCCCCCCAGAAAGATTATCCGACGTTGATCCGCGCCTTCGCGGCCTTGAGCGCCGGGCGTGATCTGCGTCTGATCATCCTTGGTGAGGGGCCGGAGCGGGCGGCACTGGAGTCACTGATTCAGGCGTTGGGGCTTGGCGACCGGGTCGCCTTGCCCGGATTCCGGGATAATCCCTTTGCCTATATGAGCCGCGCCCGCCTGTTCGTGTTGTCATCGGCCTGGGAGGGGTTGCCGGGGGTGCTGATTCAGGCCATGGCCTGCGGGACCCCGGTGGTCAGCACCGACTGCCCGAGCGGACCCCGGGAGGTCCTGGCGGACGGGCGCTTCGGCCCGCTGGTTCCGGTTGGCGCGGTCGAGGCGCTGGCCGCGGCGATGGCGCTGTCCCTGGAGCAACCGCCGGAGCCGGAGCGGCTCAAGGCGCGCGCCGCGGATTACGGACTCGAACCCGTGACCCGCCGTTATCTGGAAGTGCTGGGATGCGGCGCGCTTGCGCCGGGGTGTGATCGGACGTGATGTGGTTTTTGCGGGCCAAGTCTTTAGGTCGGGTGGCTATCGCGCTCGAGATTGGGCAAGCTGAAATGTTGGGGTTCGTTCCTCACCGCAACCTACGGCATTGCGATGTTTTCGGGTTCGGAGCGAATACTTTCACAATCGCTCTCGCTCTGCCCATCCGACGCGCGTCAACGACCACATCACTGTGGACCTCATTGCGCCCAGCAGTTCCAAATTCGGCTGGCCGCCCACCAGCAGCGTGTCGGCAGCGAGGCTGATGGTGGATGCGCTGCGCTTATCCACCCTACGAAACCGGCCCCGTTGTAGGGTGGATAAGGCGCGCCGCTCGGTGTCAGGGACCTGGCACCTCAGTCGCCCGCGCCGCATCCACCAGGAGCCGCGCGATACCGCCCAAATTTGGAATGGCTGCCTCGCGCCGGCCGGGATCGCGGCATGAAGATCGCCCACGTGATCACCGGCCTGGAACTGGGCGGCGCCGAGATGATGCTGTTCAAGCTCCTGAGCACGATGGACCGGACGGTCTTCGAGCCGCTGGTGATCTCACTGATCCATCCCGGCCCCATGGGGCCGCGGATCAGCGAACTGGGTGTCCGGGTGGAGACACTCGACTTGCGCCGCGGTTTCCCGACGGCCGGGGCGGTGGTGCGTCTGGTGCGTTTGTTGCGCGCCTTTCGGCCCGATCTGATCCAGACCTGGATGTACCATGCGGACCTGCTCGGCGGACTGGTGTTGCCGCTGCTGGGGACGGGGTCCCGGCGTCCGCGGCTGGTCTGGAACATCCGCCAGAGCGATCTGGACCCGCGTCAGACCCGCCGCAGCACCCGGCTGGTGGCGCGGCTCAATGCCGGGCTCTCCCGTCTGGCGCCGGACCGCATTCTCTGTTGCTCGGAACGCGCGCGGGAGGTCCATCTGGCCTTGGGTTATCGGCGCGGCATCCTGTCCGTGATCCCGAACGGATTCGAGCTGGAGCGGTTCCGGCCGGATGCGCAGGCCAGCGCCGCGTTGCGCGGTACCTTGGGAATACCGGACGCGGTTCCGCTGGTCGGGCTGGTGGCCCGATTCGATCCGCAGAAGGATCTGCCGACCTTTCTGCGGGCGGCGGCCTTGGTCCGGGCCGCGCGACCCGACTGCCGGTTCCTGCTGTGCGGTCCGGGGATGGACGCGGCCAATCCGCAACTGACGGGCTGGATTGCGGACGCGCGCCTGGGTGACGCGATCAGCCTGCTCGGTCCGCGCGCCGACACCCCGCGCGTCTTTGCCGCCCTGGACCTGTTGGTCAGCGCCTCGGCCTATGGCGAAGGCTTCCCGAACGTGATCGGCGAGGCCATGGCCTGCGCCGTGCCCTGTGTGGTCACGGACGTGGGCGACTCCGGCCTGATCGTCGGCGAGACCGGGCGCACCGTGCCGCCGCGCGACCCGCCGGCCCTGGCCGCGGCCATCGGGTGCCTGCTCGCCGAGGGTCCGGACACACTGGCCGACCGCGGCCGGGCCGCCCGCGCCCGGATCGCAGCGCACTATGCCTTGCCGCTGATCGCCGCGCGCTACACGGATCTCTATTTGTCACTGAACCGAGGGAATCGCTAATGTGCGGTCTGTGCGGCCTGATTGAGCCCGATGCCCCGACCGAGTCCGACCTGCGTCATGCCGTCGGGCGGATGAACGATACGTTGGTGCATCGGGGACCGGACGATCAGGGCCTGTGGCTGGACCTCGCGGCTGGGGTCGCGCTGGGGCATCGGCGCCTGTCGATTCTCGACCTCTCGCCACTGGGGCACCAGCCGATGGTCTCCCATTGCGGCCGGTATGTGCTCGCCTTCAATGGTGAGATCTACAACTATCTGGCCCTGCGCCGCGACCTTGGTGAGACCGTGCCCTGGCGCGGGCATTCGGATACCGAGGTGTTGCTCGCCTGGATCAGCCGCCGCGGGGTGGCGGTGACGCTGCCGCAACTCAACGGCATGTTCGCCTTTGCCCTGTGGGATCGGCAGGAGCGCCGACTCACCCTGGCGCGCGACCGCCTGGGAGAGAAGCCGCTCTACTACGGCTGGAACCGCGGACGCTTCCTGTTCGGCTCCGAGCTCAAGGCGCTGACCGCCCATCCGCACTGGCAGGGCACGCTCGATCGGGATGCGCTGGCGGCCTATCTGCGCCTGAGTTATGTCCCGGCGCCGCATTCCATCTACCAGGGGATCCGCAAGCTCGAACCCGGGACCTCGGCCACCCTCGAGCAGGGTCAGCAGACCCCGGTCATCCGCGCCTATTGGACAGCGCGCGAGGCCGTCGAGCGCGGTCTGGCCGCGCCTTTTGACGGATCGCGGGCGCAGGCCCTGGACGCGCTGGAGTCGCTGCTGAGCGATGCCGTGGGGTTGCGGATGCAGGCCGATGTCCCGCTCGGCGCCTTCCTCTCCGGCGGCATCGACTCCACCGCCGTGGTGGCGCTGATGCAGGCCCAGTCGACCAAACCGGTGCGCACCTTTTCCATCGGGTTTCACGAGACCGGATTCGACGAGGCGCCCCATGCCCGGCAGGTCGCCGCGCACCTGGGGACCGATCATACCGAGTTGTACGTCACCGCTCAGCACGGCATCGAGACCATCGTCGACCTGCCGCGGCTCTGGGACGAACCCTTCGGGGACTCGTCCCAGATCCCGACCCTGCTGGTGAGCCGGATGGCCAGGCGCGATGTGACCGTCTGCCTGTCCGGTGACGGCGGAGACGAGTTGTTCGGCGGCTATTCCCGGTATCTCTGGACGCGCGACACCTGGCGGCGCATCGGCTGGGTACCCCTGGGGCTGCGCCGCGCGCTGGCCGGTGCGGTCACCGCGATCGCCCCCGGCACCTGGGACCGGCTGCTGCGGCCCTTCGGCCGGCTACTGCCCGGACCGCTCGCCATCGCCAACCCAGGGGACCGGCTGCATAAGGCGATCGATGTCCTGACCGGCGACTCACCCGAAGCACTCTATCTGCGCATGGTCTCGCACTGGAACGACCCGGCCGCGCTGGTGATCGGCGCCCGTGAACCGGCGAGTGTGCTCACCGACCCGACGCGGCGCCCGCGCACCGGGTCGATCACCGAGTCGATGATGTTCATGGACAGTTGTCTTTATCTGCCGGATGACATCCTGGTCAAGGTCGACCGGGCCAGCATGGGGGTCGGCCTGGAGGCGCGGGTGCCGCTGCTGGATCATCGGGTGTTCGAGTTCGCCTGGTCACTGCCGCTGCGCTGGAAAGTGCGCGGGCGTCTCGGCAAGCTCCCGCTGCGTCACATTGTCGAGCGGCATGTGCCGCGTGCCCTCATGGATCGGCCCAAGATGGGGTTCGGGGTGCCGATCGAGCATTGGCTGCGTGGGCCCCTGCGTGACTGGGCGGAGGCATTGCTGGCGCGCGATCGGCTGCTGGCCGACGGCATCCTGAGGCCCGAGCCCATCCGCGCCAAGTGGGAGGAGCACCTGGCGGGGCGGCGCAACTGGTCTTATTACCTGTGGGATTTGCTGATGTTCCAGGCGTGGCTGGATGCGGCCGGGGCAGCGCCGTCCGCGAGTCGCCAGCCATGACGGCGCTCGGCACCCGGCGGGTCGCCTTCTTCGTGACCGTGGACTGGTATTTCTGCCATCACTATCTCGCGCTGGCTCAGGCCGTGCGCGCTGCCGGTTTCGCGGTCACGGTCATCACCGGCGTGGAGGCCCACGGCGAGCGTATCCGCGCGGCCGGGCTCGACCTGATCCCGCTGGAGGTCTCGCGCAAGGGGATGCATCCGTGGCACGAACTGCGCAGCATTGCGCGGGTGACGCGCATCCTCAAGGACCTGAAGCCCGTCCTGCTGCACAATATCGCGCAGAAACCGGTGCTTTACGGCACCTTGGCGGCCCGTCTCGCGGGGGTGCCGACGGTGGTCAACGGGGTGGCGGGGATGGGCTATCTGTTCTCCTCCGACGGCCCGCGGGCCCGCCTGGTGCGCGGATTGGTGGGCGGAGCCTATCGCGCCCTGCTTGCCGCGCCGAACGTGCGGGTCCTGGTGCAGAACCCGGATGATCAGCAGCAGGTGCGGCAGCTCACGGGGGTGGAGCCGGTGCTGATCCCCGGCTCCGGGGTGGATATGACACGCTTCGTCCCGCGCCCGGACCCGCCGGGGGCGGTGGTGGTGATGCTGGCCTCGCGGCTGCTGTGGGACAAGGGGGTGGGGGATTTCGTCAGCGCCGCCCGCCTGCTCAAGGCGCTGGGCAGTCCGGCGCGGTGCGTGCTGGTGGGCAAGCCCGATCCCGGCAATCCGACCTCGGTGGCGGAGGAACAATTGCGCGACTGGCATCAGGAGGGCTGTATCGAGTGGTGGGGTCATAGCGCCGACATGCCCGCCGTGCTGGCGCAGGCGCACATCGCCTGTTTACCGTCCTATTATCGCGAGGGTCTGCCCAAGTTTCTGATCGAGGCCGCGGCCGCGGGGCTGCCGTTGGTCACCACGGATGCGACCGGCTGTCGGGAGGCCGTCGAGGTCGAGTGCAACGGACTGCTGGTCCCGGTCCATGACCCGCTGGCCCTGGCGCACGCACTTGAACGCCTGATCAGTGACGCGGATTTGCGGCGGCGGTTCGGCGCGCGCTCGCGGATGATCGCCGAGGCGCGCTTCGACTCCGCGCTGATCCATGCGGCGACCCTTGAGGTGTATCGCGAACTGCTGGAATCCAGAAAGATTTCGTTTACAGCAAATGAACAGGAGTGAAATAAGCGTATGAAAACAGCTTTGATTACCGGCGTGACCGGACAAGACGGCGCCTACCTGGCGGAATTCTTGCTGAACAAAGACTATATCGTGCACGGCATCAAACGGCGTTCCTCGCTGTTCAATACCGATCGCATCGATCATCTCTATCAGGATCCCCATGAGACCGACCGTCGCTTCATTCTCCATCATGGCGACCTGACCGACTCGATGAGCCTGATCCGGGTCATCCAACTGGTGCAGCCGGACGAGATCTACAATCTGGCGGCTCAGAGCCACGTTGCGGTGTCGTTCGAGGAGCCGGAATATACCGCTAACTCCGATGGGCTGGGCGCACTGCGCATACTGGAAGCGATTCGTATCCTCGGATTGGAGCGCAAGACACGTTTCTATCAGGCGAGCACCTCCGAGCTTTTCGGCCTGGTGCAGGAGACGCCGCAGCGGGAGACGACTCCCTTCTATCCGCGTAGCCCCTATGCGGTCGCCAAGCTCTATGCCTATTGGATCACCGTGAATTACCGTGAAGCCTATGGCATCTATGCCTGCAACGGCATTCTCTTCAATCACGAGAGCCCGGTGCGCGGCGAGACCTTCGTGACCCGCAAGATCACCCGTGCCCTGGCGCGCATCACCCTCGGCCTGCAAGACTGCGTTTACCTCGGCAATCTGAGCGCCAAGCGCGATTGGGGCCATGCGCGGGACTATGTCGAAATGCAGTGGCTGATGCTGCAGCAGGAGCAGCCGGAGGATTTCGTCATCGCCACCGGCGTGCAATACAGCGTGCGCGACTTCGTGGACGCCGCCGCGCAGGAATTGCAGATCAAGATCCGCTGGGACGGCGAGGGAGTCGATGAGAAGGGGTATGACGCCGCCGGGCGCTGTATTGTCGCCGTCGATCCCCGGTATTTCCGGCCCACTGAAGTGGAAACCCTGCTCGGCGATCCGCGCAAGGCGCACGAGCGGCTCGGCTGGGCGCCCGCCACCAGCTTTCAGGAGCTGGTGTCCGAGATGGTTCGGGAGGATCTCAAGCAGGCGCAACGCGATGAATTGGTGACGCAACACGGTTACAGTACCTTCAACCATCACGAATGAGGTCGAGCATGGAGACCGGACAGACGATCTTTGTGGCCGGACATCGCGGTATGGTCGGCGCCGCCTTGGTGCAGGAATTGCGCCGACGCGGTTATCACCACCTGATCACCAGGACCCATGCCGAGTTGGATCTGACGGATCAGGCCCAGGTGCGCGCATTCTTTCAGGCAGAGCGGCCAGCCGCGGTCTATCTGGCGGCGGCGAAGGTCGGCGGGATTCATGCGAATGATCGCTTTCCGGCTGAGTTCATCTATCAGAACCTGATGATCGAAGCCAATGTCATTCACGAGGCCTGGCGCGCCGGGGTGCAGCGCCTGTTGTTTCTGGGGTCGAGCTGCATCTACCCGCGGCTGGCGCCGCAGCCGATCCCCGAGGGGGCGCTGCTGACCGGGGGACTGGAGCCTACCAATGAACCCTATGCCGTCGCCAAAATCGCCGGTATCAAGCTCTGCGAGTCCTATAACCGGCAATATGGCACCGATTATCGCAGTGTCATGCCGACCAATCTCTATGGCCCGGGCGACAATTATCACCCACTCAACAGCCATGTCATCCCCGCGCTGCTGCGCCGTGCCCACGAGGCCAAGGTCGGCGGACTGGATGAACTGGTGATCTGGGGGACCGGAACGGTGCGGCGCGAGTTCCTCTATGTCGAGGATATGGCCGCCGCCTGCGTGCACGTCATGGACCTGGATCAGGCGACCTACGCGACCCATACGGAGCCGATGTTGTCGCACATCAACGTCGGCGCGGGCGAGGATTTGACCATCGCCGAACTGGTCGCGCTGATCTGTGCCACGGTCGGCTTCACCGGGCGGATTCGCTATGATCCCGCGAAGCCCGACGGGACGCCGCGTAAACTCCTGAATACCGAACGGCTCAGCGCACTCGGTTGGCAGCCGCGCGTCGCATTGAAAGAGGGACTGGAGCGGACCTATCGGGCTTTTGTCGAAGCCCATTGCTGAGAGCGGTCGACCGGCAAAGAACGCCAGGAGTCCAAGGCGTGCGAGGCTACGTAGTCAGGGCTTCCAGCCCTGACTGTTCCAGTCCCGACGCCGTCAGGCCAGGATGGCCTGACTACGCACTTTCACGGTAAAGCCTCGGCCTCCGGTTTTCATGGCATCAGTCCCCAACGGATGCGATCACCGCCTCCGCGATACGGTCCTGTGCGGACTCACTCAGGTCCGCGTGCATCGGCAGGCTGATGACGCTGGCAGCGAGTCGGGCCGCAACCGGCGTGCAGTCGGGGCAACAGAGATGCTGATAAGCGGGCTGGACATTGAGCGGGATCGGGTAGTGCACCGCACTCGGAATGCCGCGTGACTGGAGCGCATCGACTACGGCGTCCCGGTTGGGGACCTGCAGGGTGTATTGAGCAAAGACGCAGGTGCGGTCCGGGCGAATGACCGGGGTGCTGATGCGCGGGGCGGCAGCGAACAACTCCGAATAGCGCCGGCCGATCGCGATGCGCCGCTCGATCTCCCAGTCGAAGCGGTCGAGTTTCGCCAGGAGCACCGCGCATTGCAGGGTGTCCATGCGCCCGCCGACACCGACGCGGGTGTGAACATAGCGTCGCGCCTGGCCATGCACGCGCAATTCGCGCATGGTCTGCGCCAGCTCCCCGTCATTGGTGAAGATGGCGCCGCCGTCGCCGTAACAGCCCAGCGGCTTGGACGGAAAAAAACTGGTGCAGCCGATGGTCGAGAGATTGCCGCTCTTGCGTCCCCGGTAGCTGGCTCCGAAGCTCTGGGCCGCGTCCTCGATGACCGGCAGTCCGTAGGCCGCGGCGATGGTGTTGATGGCGTCCATATCCGCCGGCTGGCCGTAGAGCGCGACCGGAATGATCGCCTTGGTGGTCGAATTGATCGCGGCCTCGAGTTTGTCGATGTTGATGTTGCAGGTGTCCGGTTCGACATCGACAAAGACCGGCCGGGCGCCCACGAGGCAGATGACTTCCGCGGTCGCCACGAAGGTGAAAGGGGTGGTGATGACCTCGTCACCGGGGCCGACGCCCAAGGCCATCAAGCTGATCAGGAGCGCCTCGGTCCCGGAGGCGACACTGATGCAGTGCGCTGCGCCGGTGTAGGATCGCAGCCGTTGCTCCAATTCCTCCATCTCCGGCCCCAGGATATAGCGGCCATGATGCAGCACCCGATGGATTTGCGCCTCCAATTGAGGGCGAATGGCTGCTTGCTGCGCGGGCAGATCAATGAAGTCGATCCGCCGCGCGGCCGGCGGGAGCGCCAGATAGCCGGCGGGACTGATGGTCTGTTCCGCATGAGCGGCCATGAAAATGTCATCGCGCGTCAGAATCTTGACCGTGCCGCGGGGCAAGCGCTCCAAGGCGTTCAACAGACGCTCACGGGCCGGATCGGGAGCGTCGAAGCGCGCGAAATCTCCGGCCAGTGCGGCGAGCCATTGCTTGTCCTGGGCGAAGCCATCGAGCCGTTGCCCGGCAAGCCGCGTCGGCGCTTCAGCGGCGCGGTATTCGGCCGTGTCCTGCAGGGCGCGCAGGACCCCATCCTCGTAGCCCTGGGCCGCACCGGCATAGAGCCAGACGGTACCGCCTTCATCCAGACAACGGGTGATCGCTGCCGCTGCGTCGGGGCTTGGCGCGGCCTCCGGAACACAGGCGGCGATGACGCAATCGGTATCGAGCAAGAGATCCATGATTCGGAATTTCTCGTGATGTAGTCGGAGTTGCTACCAGCTCGCCGCCGCCCCGGCAATCTCTTTCAGCATGGTCGCGACCCGGGCCATGACCGGGCTGCCCGCGACCTGATCTTGGGGTATTTCGCGGTGCACCACGTAGGTTGTTCCCGATGCGCCGGGCAGGGTGTAGAGGCCGATGATAAAGGGGCAGTTGACCAGGCGTGCGGGGTCTTCAATGGTCATTTCGCGCGACAGGACGGCGCTGCAGAACTCGACCGACTCGGCGCGCTGGTAGATGGGCTGCTCCTGACCCAGGTCTTTGCCGGTGCGCTCCAGCATTTCGGACAGGTGCATGACATTGTTGATGTACATGCCCCGCTCCTCGATAGCCAGCTTGAGCGCATCGAGCACATCGTCGAATCCGGCCTGGCTGGGGTAGACGGCATAGCCGGGTCCGGCCGCGGCCAGGGTCGGGATCAGGGCCATGATCAGGAGGATCAGCCGCCGCGCGGAGCTCTGCATGAGTGGTGACCTTTCAGTTGCACTGGTGGGCGGAGGCGGTCGGGGCAACCCGTGTCCTCGCGATCGACGCGGGTTGTCGGGAGGCTCGGTTCAGTATTGATTCATCGGCCGGAACGCGGGGGCCGAGGGCCATTCCGTGGTAGGTGCCGAGGCCGGCGGTTTGGCCGGTCGCTGGGCCGACTCCAGCTCCTCGATGCGGCGCTTGAGTACATCGATTTCATGCTGACTCGCCGAATTGTCCACGGCCGGCGCGCTCGGTGCCGCGGCCGGTGGTGTCACCGCCGGTGCCCCGTAGTAACCCGGTGTGCCGTAGCCATAACCCGGATAGCCATAACCCGGTGCCCCAAAGGGTGCGCCCCAGGGACCCCCGCCATAGCCGCCGTAAGGGCCGCCCCAGGGGCCGTCGTAGTAATCGTCGTAACGATCGCGGTTACCCCCCATCCAGCGCCCGGGGTTCATCATATTCCCGAAGTCGAATCCCTGCGCGATTGGCGTATAGAGACTGGAGCCGACCAAAGCAGCGAGCGAAAGCGCTGAAAGAGTCTTGGCAAACGGCATCTTGGCGAAGGCTAGGGTCACGGCGGGCTTCCTCCAGGGTGATTGATTTATTGACGAGCGGCCGACATCCAGGCGTTTCTAACACTCAAGCGTGTAGTGGGTCAACGGCGATCCGACTCAATCCCGGCCAGCGGCGTGCGTCTCGTCAGGGCTTCCAGCCCTGACGGTGTCAGGCCAAGATGGCCTGCCTACGCACCCGGCGAGCCCAAGTGGCCGGACTCTTGATCGAGGCCATCGTGTCCATGCCGGTGTGCGTGCCCGTGGTGAGCATGATCACGAACATGATCATGGTGATGATGCGTGTGTCCATGACCGCTCACCGACTCCGCGGCCGTTCCGGCCGCGGCGTGCAGTCGCGACCCGTCCGGCTGAATGGCGGGGCGCAGGGTGCGGCCTTGCTCCAGACGGGCGCGCTGGGCCGTCAGTTCGTCTTGCAGCCAATGCAGCCAGGGTTCCAGTTGACCGCTGCCGCGGGTGGAGACGACCGCGAAGGGCGCCGAGGTGGCGAGGTCCCGCAAATAGTGCTCGGCACGTTCGGGGACGAACTCGGGCAGAACGCTCAGCAGGTCCGCTTTGGTGCAGAGCACCAGATCCGCCGCACGGAACATGACTGGATACTTGGCCGGCTTATCGTCGCCCTCGGGGACCGAAAGCAGGGTGACGTTGCGGTGCTGGCCCAGGTCGAAGCTGGCCGGGCACACCAGGTTACCGACGTTCTCGATGAACAGGATGTCGATGCCGTTCAGGTCCAGATGGTGCAGTGCATCATGGACCATGTGCGCATCCAGGTGGCAGGCACTGCCGGTGGCGATCTGAATCGCCGGAACGCCCTTGGCGCGGATGCGCACGGCATCGTTCTCGGTCTCCAGATCGCCCTCGATCACCGCGATCCGCAACCGGCTGCCCAGGGCGTCGATGGTCGCCTCGAGCAGGCTGGTCTTGCCGGCCCCCGGAGAGGACATCAGGTTCAGCGCCAGCACCCCGTGGTGATCGAAATGTTCCCGGTTATGAGCCGCCTGATGGTCGTTTTCGGCGAGCAGTCCGGTCAGTACGGTGACCGCCGCCCGACCGTCCTCGGTGCGCCCGAGCTTGCCGTCGGCGCGCACCAGGTGCGCGTTGCCGGGGGTGATGTTGCAGCCGCAAGTGTCACACATATTGTTATCCTCCTCCTCATCGGTGGTTGGCCGGAGCGAAACGGCGGACCTGAGCGTGCGAGTCTAACCCATTCGCGCCGCGAAATCGGCGCAGGTGCGAGCGTCAGGCGGCCGGCTCCGTCTTGGTGTCCGGAATCGTCATCTCCAGTTGCGCCAGCAGCATCTCATCGCCGCTCACCAGCCGGGTCTGAAAACTCCCGCAGGCGGCACAAAGTAAGCGATTGGGGGCGGCCGGCGACTCGACGCCGCAGACCGTGCAGTGGACGCGCACCTCGGCGGTCTCGATGACCAGTTCGGCGGTCTCGGCAATCGTGCCCGCCGCGGCCAGGGTATAAGCGTGCTGGATCAGCACCGGTTCGACTCCGGAAAGTGGACCGACCTTGAGCAGGATACGCTCCACCCGCGTGGCGCCGTGTTTGCGGGCGATCCCTTCCACCTGATCGAGCAGGGCCTGGCAAATGGAGAGCTCATGCATGATGGGGGTCCGAGGGGATTGCACGCGCGAGCAAGACGACGCACACCAAGCCTAGCGCGGCTCCCGTCAGGCTGATCCAGGTCAGCCCGGTCCAGGCACCGAGGGCAAGTAAGATGAGGGCAGCCAGGCCTCCGTTCAGCGTCGCCGGCAGGTGCCGCAGCGGCGCGGACGGTGTCACCCGGCACCAGGCAGCCTGGCGGCGCAGCGGCGCCGCGGCGAGCGGCCAGCCAAGCCCCAGGAGTGACAACCCGGCGAGCCCGCGCCAGCCGGCTTCGGTATCGCCGAGCAGAGCGAACCCGATGAGACCGCCGCCGAGCCCGAGTGTGACCGCCAGCAGGGCCTGTCGCGGGTAGCCCGGCGCCGACACCCGGCAGTGGTCCGGCAGTCGGTCCGCCAAGGCGGCGAGGGCCAGGGTCGTCAGGCCCTGGACCAGGAGCAGCAGCGACCAGGGCCAGACGCGCGCACCACCCAGGAGCGGCTCCAGGGCGGCGAGGATCAGGATCAGCACCGCGGCACCGGCGGGCGCCCGCGCCGGGCGCGCCCGCAGATAGCGCCCGAGGCGCGTCCCGCCGCCGCCGTCTTTCCGACCATAGGGGATGGCAAGGCACATGGATTCAGTGCTCGGCCAGGATCGGCGTCGTGGCGCCCTGGCGCGGGTCCTCGAAGGTGCGGAACCAGGAGAGCTTGTCGCGCAGTGTGACGACCTCGCCGACGATGATCAGGGTCGGTGGTTTGGGCGGGTCCGCCTCCACGACGCTGAGAATGTCGGACAGGGTACCGGTGTAGACGCGCTGCATGTGGGTGGTGCCCTGCTGCACCAGGGCCACCGGCATCGTGGGGGAGACGCCATGCGCGATCAATTCCCGGACGATGATCGGCAGTCCGACCAGGCCCATATAAAACACAATCGTTTGGCCTGGCTGCGCGAGCTGGGTCCAGTTGAGGTTGATGCTGCCGTCCTTGAGGTGCCCGGTGACGAAGGTCACCG
>Ga0247840_10003999_pt1 | contig 23987 bp, 17 predicted proteins | sample LaCruzMarch2015__FD_192404 | JGI IMG/M metagenome (GOLD analysis project Ga0247840, IMG submission 192404) | Freshwater microbial communities from meromictic Lake La Cruz, Castile-La Mancha, Spain - LaCruzMarch2015_17m | ecosystem: Environmental > Aquatic > Freshwater > Lake | place: Spain...
GTCCGCGCGAGAAGTTTTTCCGCGAGCGCCCGGAGCGTGTCGGCGCGTTCGCCGATCCGGGAGAGCGAGCCGAGCGCTTTTTCCGTAAGCCGGGCGGCTTCCTTTTTCGACTCCTCGAGGCCGAGGAGGGCGGGGTAGGTGGTTTTGCCGGCGGCGGCATCCTTTCCCGCGCTCTTGCCGAGCTGCTCGCTGGATTGCGTGACATCCAGAATGTCGTCGACCGCCTGGAACGCGAGGCCGAGGTGGTCGCCGAATTCCTCGAGGATCCCGAGCACCCGCGGGGTGGCGTTCGCGCTCATGGCTCCGAGCTTCAGGCTGCAGACGATCATGGCGGCGGTTTTGCCGCGGTGGATGAAGCGCAAATCCGACGCGCCGGATTTTTTCCCCTCCGCCTCGAGGTCAGCCACCTGGCCGCCGACGAGAAACCGGCTGCCTGCCGCCCGGGCGAGCTCGGCGACAAAGTCCGCGAGGCCGTATCGTTCGGCCGGCTTTGACTTCACCAAAATCTCGAATGCCGCGGTGAGCAGGGCGTCGCCCGCCAGGACCGCAATCCCCTCCCCGAAGACCTTGTGGGAGGTCGGGCGGCCGCGGCGCAGATCGTCGTCGTCCATGCACGGCAGGTCGTCGTGGATGAGAGAGTAGGTGTGCACGCACTCGACCGCGCAGGCCGCGGGCATGGCATCGGCCAAACGCCGGATCCCGCACGCGCGGGCCGCCGCGAGACAGAGCACCGGCCGCATCCGCTTGCCCCCGGCAAACAGGCTGTAGCGCATCGCCCGGTGGATGGTTGCCGGCTTCGCCGATTCTTTGGGAAGCCACTGGTTGAGCATACGGTCCACTGTCCGCGCATCGTCGGCTATCAAGGTATCGAGGTTCATCGGGTGCGGCGGTATTTACAGGATGGGAGGGGCTTGAGCAAGCCCGCCGCGCCGGACGCCTCTCCCGAAAGTTGCAGAGCCCAGGGGGAACGGGCGTCTTGCCCGCTCAGACATGTTTTGGCGGAGGCTACTCGAATCCGATCCTGTTCTGGCATTGATCGTGGCGCGGGGGAAGGAGTTTGGAAGCATCAACCCATGCCCGTTTGTGATGATACGCTTTTGCCGAGAGCGATCATGCCGGAATGGTCAATTCTTCCATATCCACATGGCACGACATGGCCAGATGGAATTGTGGGAATGCTCGATTTCCAACGCCGTGCGGGCGGCCGCTCCATGTTCGGCTCCTCAACACGCACGACTTTTCAAAAATTAATTGCCGATTGGATGTTTTAAGCTCGCAATTTCACGCCGTTTCGGATATACTTCGTTACAATACATTACATACAAGTTAGTTATGAATGTCAGGACCGATGCATTTTCGATGAATTCCTCCGATTCTGCGGGGTCTTTCCCCTTGTTTCAATCGGTGGATCACCTTGCCGGGGAAGGTAGGCACGAGCAGATCCGTGGACTTTTTCATGACGAGAAATGCGGGGCGGAAATCCGGCAGGATCGCTCCATTTTCCGCCGCGCACTGGAGGCCGCCATCCATGCGCTGGCAACCGACAGCAGTCCGGCGTCTCACGCCCGCGACTTAGCCGATTTGATCCGGCTGGAAGCCGATTTGGTGGATGATACGCGCAGGCATGTTGCGGATCACCTGCGCAAGCTTTTCTCCAAGCAGGAGATTTCTCTGGAAGATGTGCGCTTGCTCACTGCAGAGATGGACGATCTTCCCGATCCGGATTTCGATACCGCCAGCGTGATTCTGGTCGCCTTGATCGTCGCCTCAAATCCCGGACAGGATTCTCAAAAGGCCATGCTTGCCATCTGGTTTGCGCGGACGGCCGTTCGGCAGGAAAGAGGGGAGCATCCCAGCCGGTTCATCATGGACTTTGTCATCCAGCACTTTGATCTGTTGGGCTCACAGATTGCCGGATGGCTGACGGACGGCAGTATTTTTCAGGGATTGTTGGTTACACGACTTGCCGAGGAAGGCCGCTTCGATGATGCGGTTTCCTTTGCAACAGAGTTCCAGAGCGGGCGCTTCGACTCGCCAAGAGTCGTGGAACGATTCTTGAAAGCCGGATACCTTGACCTCGCCTGGAAATTTGTCGCCACGCTCCCCACCACCTCCAAGCTGGAACGCGAGCACGTCGAAAACCTCAGACAAACCATAGCAGATTTTGATGAGGAAGCCGCCCGGGAAGAAGCGCTGATGTGTGCCCGCGCGAGAGAGGCTTGGCGCCGCACAAACCGCGCGGTTTCGATATCGGTCCTCGAACCGGTTCCCGTTTGCGACCTGCTCCTCGGCGACAACAATATCCTCGCCGCCATTGCAGCATGGGCCGAGCCCGGACCGGATCTCGGCAAAGAACTCGAACAACAACTTGCCGATATGGTGAAGAAGTGCCTGGCAAAAGCTCTGGCCAACCCCAGCGATGTCAGCCTCGGAAAGGACTTGGCGGCCTGTGCCGGCATTCTAGGTAAGCTCGTCCCGGAAATCGTCCCTGCATTCATCCCATTCTATTTCGTCGCGCAAGAAATCTCCGGGCTGGGGCTGCTTTCGGAAAATTTCCTCTCCGAAAATGGAATTTCCACCGTCCATATCCCCGACGCGAGGAATGTGGCGCACATTCTCACGCACGGGCCGCTGGATGCGCTCTCTGAAACCGGAAATGATGTCGAAGAGGCATTTACCTCTCGCGTCCGCGCCTACATCTATGCGGCCGAGATAACGGATTCAGCTCTCAACGACCGGAAGAAGGGTGGCGAATGGCTGGGCCGCGCAACGTCAGAGATCCTGGAGTTTATTCCCGAATGGCAGCAGCAGGACTCGACCTACGATGTTAGGGAATGTCTTAGGAAGACGGTTGCCCTCGCCATCGAGATGATGCCTGAGACTTCCTCCTGCGGGCGAGCGCTGGCAGAAGTCTGTTGCGAACACGAACTCAATGCCAACAAGGCATCCGTGGCCCGCCGTCTGCTTACCGGCGATATCAGAGCTCTGGCTCATGATGTATCCGACAGTGTTGAATCTGCCAGATACTCCCTGAATTTCGCCAGCGAAATGCGGCATCCTCCCGAAATTCTCATCCGGGCCATCGCTACCCACGGCAATTTGCGGAAATTTCATTCAGCGCTCATTGCCGAACTCCTCACAAAAATATGACATTCGAATACAAAACTCTTCCCGAAACCCCAGCCGACCTTGGCGAAAATGACGTCCGGGTTTGCAGCTCCCAATACGAGTGCATCGCCGGTAGCCCGGCCTCGAAAAACCGGCTCTACCCATGGAAATCTCGTGTCGTCTCCGTCTCGACGAGCGCGGGAACAATCCATCGCCTCCTCAAAGGTCATGGCAGGCTCTCGATTCCCGCCGGTGTTTGCTGGCTCGGGCCTCGCACACGAACCCAGTTGGACGTGCAGGGGAGCACGGAGATCAAGATCGAGCTGGTCCGCCCCCAGTGGCTCGGCCGCTTCCGCTACTACAACACCCACCTCGACGACGCGACCCGCTTCACCTTCCGGATCGGATTCTGGGGGCTCATCCTCGGTGCAGCCTCGATCCTCCTATCCGCAGTCGGATTCCTCAAACTCCCATGAGCGCCATCGTTCTCTTTGAAGAAAAGCAGGTCCGCCGGGCATGGAACAGCCACGAGCAGAAATGGTATTTTGCCATCGTGGACGTCATTGCAGTCCTGACGGAAAGCGATAATCCCCAGGTTTATTGGCGGGTGCTGAAAAAGCGCTTGGCCGATGATGGCAACCAAACCGTTACAAAATGTAACGCTTTGAAAATGACCGCCGCCGACGGCAGGCAGCGCCTGACCGATGTCGCCGATACCGAACAGCTCCTCCGCCTCATCCAATCCATTCCGTCCCCAAAGGCGGAGCCATTCAAGCTCTGGCTCGCGAAGGTCGGATTCGAGCGCCTGGAGGAAATCGAGAACCCGGAACTCGCCGCCAAACGCATGCGCCAGCTCTACGAACAAAAGGGGTATTCGGAAGAATGGATCGAGAAACGGATGCGCGGCATCGCTGTCCGCGATGAGCTGACAGACGAATGGAAAAAGCGGGGGGTCAGGGAGCAGCGCGAGTTCGCCATCCTCACCGCCGAGATCAGCAAAGCGACCTTCGGCATGACTCCCACCGAATACAAAGACTTCAAGTCGCTCGAAAATCCCAAGACCAACCTCCGCGACCACATGACCGATCTGGAACTGATCTTCACCATGCTCGGCGAGGCCTCGACGACCGAGATCGCAAAGAAGAGGGATGCCCGCGGATTCCCGGCAAATAAAAAGGCCGCCCGCGCCGGTGGAGCGGTCGCAGGCAGCGCACGCCGCGACCTCGAAAAAAAGAGCGGTCGCAAAGTCGCCACGCGCGGGAACTTCCTCGCCCTCACCCGGTCGGCAAAAAAGCCGGCCCAACTCAATCCGCCAAAATGAATCGCAGACCACTCCCATGAAAAACATCCAGAGCAAATCTTCACCGTCATCCACGTCAGAGGCCTCCGACGGCACATCAATGTTTCCCACGGCTAACGCATTTGAATCGAAACCGCTGAGTAGGCCATCCAAATTCAACCGCGCCGTGAGCCTTTCGCTTGATAAAGATTACCTGAGTGCCGTGAACAATCGCGGAAACAAAAAGCCGCAAGTGGATGCCGAGACCTACAAGACAGCGCGCTCGGCGGGCAGGAGGATACGCGACATTGTCACGACTCATCGCGCGGGGGTTCTATTTCGCAAGAGCTAGCTGAGGAACTATGGACCGACCTGCTCGTAATTGCCTTGGAGCTTTTGTCGGGCGATCTTTGGAGACTGAGGACAATAGACCAGATTGATGGCTCCCCGAGCCTTCCGCCTGAGTGCTGCCAAATCCCTGATATGAACCAGGATGAACTGGAGAGCAGGATTAAAACGAGCGGAGCCAATCGAAAAAACAAAGTCCTGATTGATTTTGACGATTGGATGCTGATGGTCATTGCTGCGGTGGCGCACCGAATCAAAAATAATCTCCGCGGATCCAAAGGAGTGCTCGGAATTGCCCAAAAGATCGTAAACCTTACGATAAAGGATCGATGGGCGTTGGGGCATGTAAACAAACAACTCGACAAGGTTCTCCATATTCCACTGGATGGAAGGTCTCTATCGCATATTTCTTCCAAGCAGCTTGCTGCTTCCGAATGGAAATCTTGGTCCTTAGTCGCTCTAAACAAGGTTAACTGTTCGGATTACATGCGGATTCAGATTTCGTTCCGAATGTTTTATAATCGAATGGCGGTATTTCAGTCCACCATGGATCTGGACCAAGTTTGGTGGAAAACAATGAGATTCTGAATAGCCGCCCACTGAGTCGAACCGCATCACACAGCCTAAACCCAAAGCATCGATACGCTTTTACAGTTAAAAATAAACAACATTAAAATCACAGACTACAAACTACTTGATGGCGGCAATGTTCAAGATCTCACACGTCAAGTATCAGAGACGCTCAAGGAAGGATGGCAACCCTTTAACTCACCAACTTCTGTGCAGAATGGCATTGGCAGGGTCATGTATGCGCAGGCGATAGTGAAATACGAAATATCGTCCGATTCAAAGTCATCACAAGTAACGAAAAGAAAGAGCGAATGAACAAAATTCAAAAAAACAAACAAGGCTGCATTTTTTGTGGATGTCCCACCTGGGGCCGTGGTTGCCAGATGAACCCCGATGGAACTGGCAGGCACATCATACCAGACGATCCTGCGCGATGCAGGTTCTGCGGTTCAACAGCAAGAGGGCGCGGATGCCAACAAAACCCGCCAACCGGTGTCCATGTCCATGGAGTCGGCGGCAAACTGTGTGTCTGGTGCGGAAATCAAGCGACCGGGCGTGGTTGCCAGATGAACCCAACAGGAGTTCACACCGTTTTCTAAAACAACTATAAGATGGCACTTTCATAACTGACAAAGATCATGACTCAAAGACTTGAACAGATTCTGAAGAAACAGGAACTTACCCACCTCACCGAAGTATTCTCGACAGAGGGTATCACCGATTCTGTTTTGGGCGAATTGTCAGATGCAGACCTCCAGTCTATCGGCATCACCCAACTTGGGGTTCGAAAGCGCCTTCTCAAGGAATTTGCGGAATATGCAAGCCCGTCGGCATCCGACAAAATAGTTCCCACCGATGTGTCCAAACCTAGCGATGTAGTGGACATGATACCTGTAGCAGGCGGGGTTCTTCCTGCCACTTCCCCCTTTCCCGATGCTAAGGTTGCGTCCTTCTTAATCGCTCGCACTCAAGTTACAGTCGCACAATGGAGAACGACTCGCAGATGGGCCCAGAAGAATGAATATGGTTTTGAGATTGGCGATGGCCCCGGCTCCGAATATCCTATTACTTGTGTTACCTGGCTAGATGCAATCATGTGGTGTAATGCCCGTAGTGAGATGGAAGGTCTACAGCCAGTATATTATATTGGAGATATCGTTTTCCGCAGAGATGAAGATATCGGCTCCTTGAACAGGAACCCTCTTGCAAATGGTTATAGATTGCCGCTTGACAAAGAATGGTTCTGGGCGGCTAGCGGAGCTGAGAAGGGGGTAGGTTATAGATTCAGTGGCAGCAATAACTGTGATGCAGTGGGCTGGTTTCATGAAGAATCTTCTCACCCAGTAGGGGAAAGGGAACCAAACGAGCTTGGTCTATACGACATGAGCGGAAATGTCTGGGAATGGGGAGAACTAGAAACTTTACACAAAATCGAAATGCCCCATTTTGGCGGTTCATTCCGAGAGCAAAGTGTTTCGGTATTTGATTTTCACAGTCAATTTATTGGTCAAAGAATAGATAATCTCGGATTGCGTCCGGTGAGGAATGTAGAGGATGCTTTTTCTACCCATATACGAACTGGAATAGAAGCAAGACACTGTTTTGGGGAGTATCAACCTTTGGATTTTGATCAGCCAATTCAAATGATTAACATTCCGAGTAGAACAATACCTGAATATGGGAAAAGCGAAAGTTCTGATATATCAATATCAATTAATGCGTTTACGATCGCGCCATCACCATTAACGCTCGACCAGTGGCGCAGCATTTACGGCAAAGCACATTCAATGGGTTATGATTTTAGCAAAGGTAACGCTCTTGGTCCTGCTTATCCCGTAACTGAAGTCAGTTGGTATGATATTCAAAAATGGTGTAATGCTCGAAGTGAGATCGAAGGCCTCCAGCCATTTTATCTTAAAGGAAAATCAGTATTTAGACGCTCATATGCTCATATTACCACATATTGCGTTGGAAACGGATATCGAATTCCTACCTTGCCTGAATTGCAATGGACTGTTAAGATCGCAGCAGTTTCTATATGTCGCACTTATGTTAGCGGCCAATCTCGTTCGCTATTTTATTATGTTGACAATAGAGATCAGGCAACCTCACACGCTCAAATATTTATGAATGATGGCAGTCGCGATATTTTATTAAATTATTTACCTGAAAAAGGCGATGAGCAGAACAGCTTTCTTTTAGCAAGAAATCTTCAGCAGTGATGTATGTCTCCCTCACAAAAGAGATCGTTCAAAGTATACTTGGAAGCGCCAACGCGGGTGACTCTTATCTCCACATCGATTCCTACACCGGGATCACAAATGAAGCTGCCGAGTTGCTTGGGCAGTATTCCGGCGATGTTTCGATCGCCGGCCTGACTGGGTTGAGTGTCCGGTCCGCGCGGGCACTTGCCGGAATCGACAGCCTCTTCCTGAAGATTACGAGCCTGGACGACGAATTGGCGGCTGCACTGGGGGTATTCAAGAGCTCGCTGGGACTCGATGAGCTCACGACCCTGAGCGAAAGCGCGGCTGCCTTGCTTCCGAAAAATTGTGAAGTTCTTTCCCTCTGCGGGCTGACCGCCGTCTCCGATCCGGTTGCGGCGTTCCTTTCTCTGCACAACGGAGGTCTTCTTCTCGACGGCCTGACCTGTCCAAGCGACACGGTTTTGAGGTCGCTTGCCCGGCATTCGGGCATCCTGAGTCTGGGGGGGCTGACCGACATCAGCGATGAACAGGCAGCCATACTTGTGATACACTGCGGCGATCTCTATCTCGACGGATTGACAACCCTGCCCGATTCCGTCGCAGAACATCTCGGGCATCACCAAGGACTCCTTGCATTGTCCGGCATCGAAAATCTCTCCGACACGGCAGCATCATCACTGGCCAAATGCCGTGGAGGACTCATGCTTTCCGGGCTCAAAGCAATCAGCGACAGAACCGCAGAGATTTTCTCCAGACATGAATGGGATTTGCACCTCGACGGCATCCAGTCGCTGAGCGACAACGCGGCAACATTCCTCTCAGATCACGAATCGTTGATTTCTTTGAAGGGGTTGACGGGTATCAGTGAAGCAGCCGCTGAAGCTTTTGCTAGACGAGGCAGCGACAGCACTTGCTTCAGCGAGCCAGCGGCAAAACTCATCGAGAAAAAACGCTTGCGGGGCTGAGGATTTTCTTGATTTGCTTATTCTATTTTGGTTAATCGAATCAAATTTAACAAAGGAAAAACTATGGCGTTGTGTGGCACAGCAGACAAAAGCGGGAAAAAATGTAATTTGCGGGTTCTTCGTTGTAATAACTGCGGAACAGTTGGCTGTGACAACAACCCATTACATTGCACAAACTCAATCAAGAAGCCGAACATTGGCAATCTTGCTTGTAAGGTCTGCGGCAAATGGAGCGTAGCAATAGTCCCCTGAGCAGATATCGAATCAAGCTACCGCTTGTTTTGGCTATTTGAGTGGGGTGTGAGTTCTCAGGAAAAGCACGCATCGTGTCGAACACTCTCACGAGGGTGGTTTCTGCACCGGCAGCGATGGTGAGTGAGCGGTTGGCGGAGGCACTTTCGGCATCTGGATTGATTCGCAGAAGGAACACCTCTTCCCGCTCACGCAGAAGATTCTCCGAGAATCGGCGAAGACCACTTTTCGGAGAAACCCCGCATTCGATGACAAAAGTTGGGGCACCCTGCATCGCCTCTACAGCGGCAGTAAAAGTCCGTCCGCGTTCATCTGCCTCGGTATGGACGAATGCACCATCTCCCCAGGACATATTCGGGCGTGCGGCCTCACCACAAGACCCGCAGACGGGAAAGACGCCACAGGACAGGTTCCAACGGATGGCGGCGGCATTCGCCTCCCATGTGTTCTGGTTGCAAGGAAGATGACACTGAAGGCGGGCAATCTGTCCGTGGCACTCATGAACGAGAGGAAAACCCGCTCGGGCAAAGAGGACGTCCACATTGGATGTGAGAACCGCACACTTGCCAGGAATGTGGCGTGAGAATTCCATCAGCGAGCCGTAGCCATCATGAATCCGAGCCGTCAGCCGCTCGGTGGAGCAGCCGAAGGCCGCGCCGGGCTTGTCGAAGAGGGATTTCGGGGTAAGGTGGCCCGATGATTTCGATCGATCCAGAACCGGTTCCGGATGCGGCGGGACATTTCGGCCCCTACGGGGGGATGTTTGTACCGGAAACCCTGATGACGGCGCTGCAGGATTTGGAAAAGGAATACCGCGCGGCCGCGGCGGATCCCGGGTTCCAGGGCGAGCTCGCGGAGCTGCTGAAAAACTTTTGCGGCCGGCCGACGCCGCTGTATTTTGCGGAGCGGCTGACCGGGAAGCTTGGCGGGGCAAAGATCTATCTCAAGCGCGAGGACCTGCTGCACACGGGGGCGCACAAGATCAACAACGCGATCGGCCAGATCCTCCTGGCGCGGCGGATGGGAAAGACCCGGATCATCGCCGAGACCGGGGCCGGGCAGCACGGCGTGGCGACGGCGGCGGCGGCGGCGAGGTTCGGCCTCGAGTGCGTGATCTACATGGGCGCCGTGGACATGGAGCGCCAGGCGCTGAACGTGGCCCGCATGAAATTCCTCGGCGCAAAGGTCGTCGCCGTCATAGCCGGGCAGGCGACGCTCAAGGAGGCGATCAACGAGGCGATGCGCGACTGGGTCACGAACGTGCGGACCACCCACTACATCCTCGGCAGCGCGCTGGGCTCGCATCCGTATCCGATGATCGTCCGCGATTTTCATAAAGTCATCGGCGAGGAAACAAGGCGGCAGATCCTCGAGCGCGAGGGCCGGCTGCCCGACCAGCTCGTCGCGTGCGTCGGCGGTGGCAGCAATGCCATCGGTTTTTTTCATGCGTTTCTCGGCGATGAATCCGTGCGGATGACCGGCGTCGAGGCGGGCGGCGAAGGCATCATCCGCGGCCGCCATGCCGCGAGGTTTCAAGGAGGAAAACTCGGGGTTCTGCAGGGGACGAAGACATGGTTGCTTGCCGACGACGACGGCCAGATCGAGCTCACGCATTCGGTTTCGGCCGGGCTCGACTACGCGGCGATCGGCCCGGAGCACAGCTACTACCGCGACCAGGGGAGGATCGCTTACGATTTCGCGACCGACGACGAGGCGCTGGCGGCCTTCCGCGCGCTCTCCGAACTGGAGGGGATCATCCCCGCCCTGGAGTCCGCGCATGCGATCGCCCACGTCATCAAAATCGCCCCGTCGCTGTCTCCGGAGACCCTCGTCATCGCCAACCTCTCGGGGCGCGGCGACAAAGACGTCCAGCAGGCAGCGGAGATGCTGCTTTAGCCTGGGAGCATCGAGGCCACCGCCCGCATTTGCTCATGAGCCTGGTGAAGTCCAAACAACGCATTGCCGATCACGGGGAGGTTTTCACCCCCGCGTGGATGGTCGAGGCGATGCTCGACCTGGTGAAGGGCGAGACAGAGCGCATTGACTCGCGCTTTCTGGAGCCGGCATGCGGGGACGGCAACTTCCTCGTGCAGATCCTGCGGCGGAAGCTCGCCGCAGTGGAACACAAATACGGCCAGTCAGATTTCGAGCGTCGCAACTACGCGCTGCTCGCGCTCATGTGCATTTACGGGATCGAACTGCTGCCGGACAATATCGCCGATTGCCGCGCCAATCTGCTGGCGATCTTCGCCGGGTATCTGGACCTCGCTCAGTCGGACGACATGTATCGCGCCGCGTTCTACGTGCTTTCGCAAAACCTCATCCACGGCGACGCATTGACGATGTGCGCCCAGGACAACCTGCCGATCACTTTTGCCGAGTGGGGCTATCTGGGCAAAGGCCGGTTCCAGCGACGTGACTTTCGCTACGACAGCCTTACCCAATCATCGGCCTACAGCGCCGAGGGCTCGCTCTTCGCCCACCTTGGGAAACACGAGATTTTCACGCCGGCCAAAACCTACCCGCCGATGACGGTGGGTGAGCTGGCCGCCCTTGCGCCGGAGGCCCCCTTATGAGCGAGCAGGCCAGCTTTGCCTTGCGCAGCCGCAACCCGGATGTGCTGGCGTGCATCGCGAATCTCTCGAACGACGAGGTGTTCACGCCGCCCGACCTCGCGAACCGGATGCTGGACACGCTGGCCGAGGCGTGGGCGGCGAACAACCATGGCGCAAATATCTGGGCTGACAAGACGGTGAAGTTCCTCGACCCTTGCACCAAATCCGGCGTGTTCCTGCGCGAGATCACCGGCCGCCTCACCAAGGGGCTGGAACAGGAGATCCCGAATCTGCAGAAGCGCGTGAACCACATCCTGACGAAGCAGGTGTTCGGCATTGGCATCACGCAAATCACCGGCCTGCTCGCGCGACGGAGCGTCTATTGCTCCAAGCACGCCAAGGGCAAACACACCATCGCCAAATCCTTCGCCAGGGACGATGGGAACATCTGGTTCAAACGCCTCAAACACACTTGGAGAAATGGTTCGTGCTCGTATTGCGGTGCGGCAAAATCCGTGTTGGATCGCGCCGAGGGGCTGGAAACCCACGCCTACCCTTTCATTCACACCAACAACATCAAGACATGGCTCGCCCACATTTTAGGAGGTAATATGCAATTTGACGTAATCGTCGGAAACCCGCCATATCAGCTCGGTGATGGCGGTGGTGGAGGCGGAGCATCGGCCACACCCATTTATAACAAGTTTGTAGAGGCTGCACTTTCCCTTGAACCGCGCTACGTCTCAATGATTACTCCTTCTCGGTGGTTCTCAGGCGGCAAAGGATTGGATGAGTTTAGAGACGGAATGCTCCGAGACGGCCGCTTTATTAAGCTTGTGGATTTTCCGCAACTTTACGATGTGTTCCCAGGAGTTAAGATTCGCGGAGGCGTTTCCTACTGGCTTTGGGGCAGCGATCACAAAGGCGGATGCGAGGTCGTCACAATGATTGGAAATGAGGTCTTCGGCGAGCCTGCTATTCGCCGGCTTGATGCCTACGACGTGCTGGTGAGACGGAATGAGGCAGTGCGTATTCTCGACAAGGTTGCAGGTTTCCGCGTGAAAGGAAAACCTGAGCCGACTCTAGGCGATCAAGTCTCAGCAAGAAAGCCGTTCGGTCTTACAAATGAACGTGGCAAGGAAACCCCCACTGGGGTGAAGGATGCGGTATTAGTTTATGGCAATCAGCACACGTCCTATTTGCCGCGCATGGCCATTTCTAACAACGGTGATTTGGTCGACCGGTGGAAGGTATTGTTGGTTAAAGCTCACGGCACGAGCGGGCGTGATGACACGACAATCCTTGGCGAGCCAGTCGTGGCCGGACCGAGAACGGCATGCACGGAGACATACCTCGTTGTCGGAGTCTGCAACTCTAAAACAGAAGCATTAAATCTTGCGGCCTACATGCGCACGCGATTTGTCAGATTTCTGGTTTCTCTCCGAAAGATCACTCAGAACATCACGCGAGATTCCTATAAGTTTGTTCCTTTGCTGCCTATGGACCGCATATGGACTGATGCAGATCTCTACAAGCGCTACGGTATTACTTCAGCGCAGGTGACATTCATCAACTCTCTAATTGCGGAGCGCCCAGATGATGAAGCAAGTGTGAGTAACGACGATGATTAGAGCCATCGAAGCAATCCTCGCGCCGAAGCCATAGACAAGGAGACGCCCATGCCTAAAAAGAAATCACCGAACAGCGTGCGCATCCGCAACAGCACGGCGGAATTTCTCACCTTCGCCTACCAGACCGGCGGCGACGGCGTGGAAGTGCGGGTGCAGGATGGCACCATCTGGCTGTCCCAAAAAAACCTCGGCCTGCTTTTTGAGACGACCCCGGAAAACGTGTTGCTGCACCTCAAGAACATCTACGCCGAAAACGAACTGCCTGAGCCGGCAACTGCTAAAGAATTCTTAGCAGTTCAAACCGAAGGAAAACGCCAGGTTCAGCGCAGCATCCTGCATTACAACCTGGATGCGATTATCGCGGTGGGCTACCGCGTGAATTCCAAGCGCGCCACGGCCTTCCGGCAATGGGCCACGGGCGTCCTGCGGGACTACACGCTCCGGGGCTATGTGATGGACCGGAAGCGCATGGAGAACGGTGCGTTCCTCGGCGAGGATTACTTCGATCGCCTGCTGGAGGAGATCCGGGAGATCCGCCTGTCCGAGCGGCGCTTTTATCAAAAGATCGCCGACATCTATTCCACGGCGATGGACTACGACCGGGACGCGCCGATCACCCAGGCGTTCTTCGCCAAAGTGCAGAACAAGATGCATTACGCCGTTCACGGCCACACCGCCGCCGAGTTGATCGTCCGGCGGGCAGACCACACGAAGGAACGCATGGGGTTGACGACCTGGGCCAAAGCCCCCGGCGGCAAAATTCTCAAAGGCGACGTGGTGGTGGCAAAAAACTACCTGACGGAGGCGGAACTCGCAGACCTGGGACGCATCGTGAACGCCTACCTCGATCTGGCGGAAAGCCGCGCCAAACGCCGCGTGCCGATGACGATGGAGGCTTGGGCGAAGCGGCTCGACATCTTCCTCGCGGCGGATGAGCGGGAAGTGCTGCAAGACGCCGGGCGTATCAGCGCCGAAATCGCCAGGGAGCACGCCGAGGACGAGTTCGAGAAATACCGCGTGATCCAGGACAAGCTCTTCCAAAGCGATTTCGACACCTTCGCGGCGCTGGAGAAAAATGGGGAGGGCCAAGAGCGATGAGTAAGACCATCGAAGAAATCCTGACGCCGAAGCCGAATGCCCGGCCGCGCATCTACGCTTACTCGATTAAGGACAAGGCGCACAAAGGCCTGCTGAAGGTGGGGCAGACGACACGCAACGTGAAAAAGCGCGTAGCCGAGCAACTCAAGACTGCCGCGATCAAGAACTACACGATCGAACTCGATACACCTGCCGAGCGCGACGACGGCACGATCTTCACGGACCACGACGTGCGCGCAGCGCTCGCCAAAAAAAGATTCGAAAACAGGGAGCTGGAGTGGATGCGCTGCACGGTCAAGGACGTGAGGACCGTCCTCACCGAGTTGCGCACCGGGCAGCGGTTCACCGGCACGCACCACGAGACGTTTGCGATGCGGCGGGAACAGGCCGCGGCTGTCGAAAGAACTTTCGACTACTTCAACTCGATCTGGGCGGAAAAAAGAAAAGTCGTCCCGCGCTTCCTGTGGAACGCGAAGATGCGCTTCGGGAAGACCTTCACCACCTACCAGCTCGCCCGAAAACTCGAGGCCAAGCGCGTGCTCGTGGTGACCTTCAAGCCCGCTGTGGAGGATGCCTGGCAGACGGACCTTGAATCCCACGTGGACTTCGACGGGTGGCAATACATGTCGCGCAATTCCAACAGCGACCCGACAAAAGTCTCCGCCAAGAAGCCGTTGGTCTATTTTGGTTCCTTCCAGGACTTGCTGGGCCGCGACGACGTGGGGAACATCAAGCCGAAGAACACATGGCTCCACAAAGTGAAGTGGGATTTGGTCGTGTTTGACGAATACCACTTCGGTGCGTGGCGCGACACGGCCAAGGAATTGTTCGAGGGTGAGGAAGAGGCGGTCGCCAAGAAAGAACTCAAATACGCCGCCGACTTGGCAGACGTGAACGAGGACCTCAGCGAACTCTCTGAGAAGGAGACCGAGTTCCTGCCCATCACCACCAAGGCCTACCTCTACCTCTCCGGCACGCCGTTCAAAGCACTGGCCACGGGTGAGTTTATCGAGGAGGCGATTTTCAACTGGACCTACACGGACGAGCAGCGCGCCAAGGAAGAGTTCGCGAGGAAGAAGCCTGGCAAGTGGAACCCCTACGGCGCGCTGCCGCAGATGCGGCTGCTCACCTACCAGATGCCAGACGAACTTGTGGCCATTGCGAGCGCCGGGGAGTTTGACGAGTTCGACCTCAACGCCTTCTTCGAGGCCTCTGGCACGGGGAAAAAGGCGCAGTTCAAACACAAGAGCGACGTGCAAAAATGGCTGGACATCATTCGCGGCGGGTATGCGTCCAAGGCGGTAGAACACCTCAAGACCGGCACGCGGCCGCCGTTCCCGTATTCGGACGTGCGCCTGCTGCCGTATCTCCAGCACTCGTTCTGGTTCCTGCCAAATGTCGCCGCCTGTCACGCGATGGCGAACCTGCTGGCCGAGAAGCAAAACGTATTCTGGCATGACTACGATCCGCTCGTCGCCGCTGGTGCCTCGGCAGGCATCGGGCTGGACGCGCTTCCGCCCGTGCGCCAGGCCATCGGCAGCGGTTTCGACACCAAGACCATCACGCTATCCTGTGGCAAGCTCACGACCGGCATCACCGTGCCGCAGTGGTCATCCATCCTCATGCTGCGTAATCTCAAGTCACCGGAGACATATTTTCAGGCGGCGTTTCGCGTGCAATCGCCGTGGGCCATCAAGACCCCCAACGGCGATGATCCGAACGAGGAGGAAATTCTAAAGCCGGTCTGTTTCGTGTTCGACTTCGCGCCGACGCGCGCGCTGCGGCAGCTTTCCGAATACGGCATCGGCCTTTCGCCCGGCGAACCAAACCCGGAGAATGCGGTCAGAGATCTCGTGTCGTTCCTGCCGGTGCTGGCCTACGACGGTGCGAACATGACGCAGATTGATGCAGGCGGCATCCTCGACATCGCGATGGCCGGCACCTCGGCCACGCTGCTCGCGCGCAAGTGGGAATCTCCCCTGCTGGTGAACGTGGATAACGACACCCTGCGCCGCATCCTCGACAGCCCCGAGGCGATGGCCGCCGTGGGGCGCATCGAAGGCTGGCGCTCGCTCGGCGACAACATCATCGAAACCATCATCAACAAAAGTGAGACGGTGAAGGACCTGAAGGACAAGGCGAAGAAGAAGGACTTGTCGGCAAAAGAGAAAAAGCAGCTCACGGACGAGGAGAAGGAATACAAGTCCAAGCGGAAGATGGTGCAGGAGAAGCTTAAGAAGTTCGCCACGCGCATCCCGGCATTCATGTATCTGACCGACTTCCGGGAGAACACGCTCCAGGATGTCATTACCAAGATTGAACCCGACTTGTTTCTGACCGTGACCGGTCTGACGGTAAAGGATTTCCACCTGCTTGTGCGGCTCAAGGTGTTCAACACCGAGCACATGAACCAGGCCGTCTTCGCCTTCCGCCGTTACGAGGATGCCTCGCTCCGCTATACAGGGATCGAAAGCCACAAGGGGCTAACCCACTACGGTCTTTACGATACCGTGGTAGCGAGGGAGTGAGCAGACAATGACGCCGACCCGTTCGGCATTGTGATTGCGCGCGGCAGATGGCATGGTCGCGCGAAGCCATGGCGCAGACTGCAAACAAATTGATTCCTTTCGAATCCAGGCAGGAGGGATCCGCCGGTATCGCACAGGCCATCGCAAAGTCGCAGGACTTGCTTCTTTCGCTCCAGCAGCCGGACGGGCATTGGGAGGGGGAGCTTTTCGTGGATGCGACGCTGTGCTGCGACACGATTATCTTCCTGCACTGGTGCGGGCGCCTGGATCCAGACCTCCAGCGCAAGTGCGCCAACCACATCCGCAAACGCCAAACGGAGGATGGCGGGTGGAACACTTTTATCGGCGGGCCGTCCGAGATCAACGCCTCGGTGAAGGCCTATTTTGCTCTCAAGCTCGCCGGCGACTCCCCGAACGCGGTCTGGATGCGCGAGGCCCGCGCAAACATTTTGAGGCTCGGCGGCATCCCGCAGATGAACACCTACGGCAGGCTCTACCTCGCGCTGCTCGGGCAGTTCCCCTGGGAATACGTGCCGACGGTCCCTCCGGAAATCTTCCTGCTGCCGAACTGGTTTTTCTTCAACATCTACGAGATGTCGTCCTGGAGCCGGACGATCATCGCGCCGCTCGCGATCCTCAACCACGCGAAACCCACCCGGACGCTCCCGCCCCACCTCCACCTCCACGAACTCTACCCGGCCGGGCTCGAAAATACCGACCTCTCGCTGAAAAAGGATGCACGCTTCTGGGCGTGGAGGAATTTTTTCCTGCGCTGCGACGCCGCGCTCAAGCTTTACAACCGGTTCGCGTTCCACCCGCTGCGCAGACTCGCGCTGAAAAAGGCGGAGGAGTGGATGACCTCGCGCATGGGCGAGGGAAGCGAGGGCCTCTCGGCGATTTTCCCGGCGATGCTCAACGCGATGATGGCCCTCCGGGCACTCGGCTACGCGGACGACCACCCGCTCATGAAAAAGGCCTGGGACGACTTCACCGGCCTCTTTGTCGAAGACGGTGAGGATTTCCGTATCCAGCCGTGCCTCTCGCCGGTCTGGGATACGGCGATCACAACGATCGCCCTCGCGGAGTCCGGACTCGGCCGCAAACACCCCGCCCTGCAGCGCGCGGCGAAATGGCTCACGGAGCGGGAAGTCCGGTTCCGCGGCGACTGGGCAGTCCGCATGCCGGACCTCGAGCCCAGCGGATGGGCGTTCGAGCACGACAACAAATACTACCCGGACACCGACGACACGATGATGGTGCTGATGGCGCTCCGGCAGGTGGAGCCGGAAAATGAATTTGCGCGGAACGCGCTTTTTGATCGGGCTCTTAAGTGGCTCATGGCCTTCCAGTGCCGCGACGGCGGATGGGCGGCCTTCGACAAGGATGTCACCGCCTCGTGGCTCGAACACGTGCCGTTTGCCGACCACAACGCCATCCTCGACCCCACCTGCAGCGACCTCACGGCGCGGGCGCTTGAACTTCTCGGAGCCATCGGCCACGACCCCCGCGCGCCGGAAGTCCGCCGCGCCCTCGACATGCTCCGAAAAACCCAGGAACCCGACGGCTCGTGGTATGGACGCTGGGGCGTGAACTACATCTACGGCACATGGCAGGCGCTCCGCGCGCTCGCCGCCATCGGGACCAACATGGAGGAGGAGTGGATCCGGCGCGGCCGCGATTGGCTCGAGAGCTGCCAGAACGACGACGGCGGTTGGGGGGAGACGTGCGAGAGCTACAACTTTCCGGCCCTCAAAGGCCGCGGCCCCAGCACCGCCAGCCAGACCGCCTGGGCGCTCATGGGCCTTTGCGCCTGCGGCGACGCGTCGCGCGAATCCATCGCCAGCGGCGTGGACTGGCTCGTCATAAACCAAAACCCCGACGGCTCGTGGTCCGAAGACTACACCACCGGCACCGGATTCCCCCGCGTCTTTTACCTCAAATACGACATGTATCGGAACCACTTCCCGCTCCTCGCCCTCGCCACCTACACGCGCATGGTCCCTTCCCTTTAATCATATTTCCCGGCTCCCATGAGGGCAGGGATGGAGGTAGCCCATGTTTCGTGGAGTTCGGCAAGCGGCCAGGAGAAAGATTTTCCGGCGGTCGCGATTTCCAGGTTTTCCGCTGCGGTGACCGTGCCGATCCGGCTGGCGGGGACACTGCGTTTTTCGAGGAGCGCCAGGATGTCGGCGGCCTTGCCGGATTCCACGGAGATCACGATGCGGGACTGGGATTCGTTGAAGAGCGGGATCTCGGCGCGCGTCGAATCGGGAGAGATTTTCACGGAAGCCCCAAGCATTTTGTAGCCGGACATGCAGGATTCGGCGAGGGTGACGGCCAGGCCGCCCTCCGCGCAATCGTGGGCGCTTTTCACGAGGCCCGAACGGATGAGCGAGCGGACAGCGTCCTGGACGGCGAGTTCCTTGTCGTAGTCGAGCTTCGGCGGCGGGCCGGCTTTGACCCCGTGGACAGCGAGAAGGTAGTGCGAGGCGCCGAGCTCGTCGCCCGGCTCGCCGACAAGGATGATCGCGTCGCCGTCCGCTTTGAAAAATTGGGTCGTGATGTGCTTGGCGTCCTCGACGATGCCGACCATGCCGACCGTTGGGGTGGGGTCGATTGACCCCGCCGGGCTTTCGTTGTAGAGGCTGACATTGCCGCCGGTGACCGGCGTGTCGAATTTCCGGCAGGCTTCGGCCATGCCCTCGACCGCTTCGCGGAGCTGGAGGAAATTTTCCGGCTTGTGAGGGTTTCCGAAATTGAGGTTGTCGGTGAGCGCCAGCGGAATCGCACCCGTGCAGGCGATGTTCCGTGCGGCCTCGGCGACGGCGATCTTCGCGCCCTCGCGGGGATCCTGGCGGCAGTAGATCGCATTGCAATCGGTGCTCGCGGCGAGGATTTTGTTGGCTTCGCGGACAATGAAGACGGCGGCGTCGGAGCCAGGCAGAACGGTCGCTCCGAGGCGCACCATGTGGTCGTATTGGCGCCAGACCCAGCGCTTCGAGGCGATGCTCGGGTGGGCGAGAAGGGAATGCAGCGCCGCGGCGCAGTCGGCTTCCGGGAATTTTGAAAGATCGAGCGGCGCGGGTAGGGACTTCGTGGCGGCTTCCCGCGAATAGAGCGGCGCCTCGTCCGCGAGTTTGCGGGCGGGGATTTCGACGGCGACCGAATCGCCCTCGCGGACCCGCATCATCCCGTCGTCGTTCACGATGCCGACTTCGGCGAAGGGCAGATCCCATTTTTCAAAGATGGCGCGGACCTTGTCCTCCTCGCCTTTGTTGACGATCACGAGCATCCGCTCCTGGGATTCGGAGAGGAGGATTTCGTAAGGGGTCATGCCTGTCTCGCGTTTCGGGACCAGGTTCAAATCGATCTCGACGCCAGTGCCGCCGCGGCTGGCGGTCTCGCAGGTCGAGCAGGTGAGCCCGGCCGCGCCCATGTCCTGGATTCCTGCCACGCAGCCGCTGGCGAGGAGTTCGAGGCAGGCCTCGAGGAGAAGTTTCTCGCGGAACGGATCGCCGACCTGGACGGCCGGGCGGTCTTCCTTGGATTCTTCGGTCAGCTCGCGCGAGGCGAACGCCGCACCTGCGAGCCCGTCGCGACCGGTCTCGGCACCGACGTAAAACACGGGATTCCCGATTCCTACCGCGCCGCCGCGGGCGATCTGGTCATGGCGCAGGATCCCGAGGCAGAACACGTTGACGAGCGGGTTCCCCGCATAGCTGTCGTCGAAATACACTTCGCCGCCGATCGTGGGGATCCCGATGCAATTCCCGTAGTGGGAGATCCCGGCGACCACGCCCGCAAAGAGCCGGCGGTTCGTGCGCGCTTCCGCGGAATCGCCGCGGATGTCGCCGAAACGGAGCGAGTTCATCGAGAAGACCGGGCGCGCGCCCATCGTGAAAATATCCCGGATGATCCCGCCGACCCCGGTCGCCGCGCCTTGAAATGGCTCGACCGCACTCGGATGGTTGTGGCTCTCCATCTTGAACGCGATTGCCCATCCGTCGCCGATGTCGATCACCCCCGCGTTTTCCTCGCCCGCCTTCACCAGCACCCGCGCGCCGGTCGTCGGAAACTTTTTCAGCTCGAGCTTCGAATTTTTATACGAGCAATGCTCGCTCCACATCACCGAAAAAACTCCCAGCTCGGTGAAGTTCGGGTCGCGTCCGAGGATCTCCCGGATGCGTTCGTATTCCTCTGGCGTGATGCCGTGCTTGGCGATGATTTCGGGTGTGATTTCAGGCATGAGAAGCGATTTTGTGGCGGCGGGGATTCCCCGTTGCGCGGAAATCCACCTGATACCTTGTTCCCCGGAAAGCTCAAGGGCAGACATCCTGACCTGCGACGAAAACTTGCGAGCAGCGAAAGCCCGGAGAGCAGGTCATCATCGCTTCAATCGTTCCCTTGTGCCGATGAGAGGGGTAGGTTGCCCCATGACAAAATCTTTTGAGGAGCTCGACTTCGCGGCGACGCAGCTGGGGGAGTTGGTGCTGCGGCGGAGGAAGGTTCCGATGCTCGATGACGAGGTCGTTTATGAGATTATTCTGAACGGCGAGTTTTTGATGAGCAGCCTGTTCCATGCGGTCGAGGATGCGCTGGCGGACCTCGGGCTGGCGGCGGCCGGGCCGGGGCCGCTCGATGTGGTGGTCGGCGGCCTGGGGCTTGGCTACACGGCCGCCGCCGCGTTGAGGCATCAAAATGTCAGGTCTTTGCTCGTCGTCGATTTTCTTGCGCCGGTCATCCGCTGGCATCAATCCGGGTTGGTTCCGCTCGGGGCCAGGCTTTCCTCCGATCCTCGGACGCGATTTGTGGCCGCCGACTTTTTTGCGATGGCCTCCGACCCGGACACCGGCTTCGACCGGGCGAGTCCCGGACGGAAGTTTCACGCCATCCTCCTCGATATCGACCACACCCCGCAGCACTGGCTCAACGAGAGGCACGCCGGATTTTATTCGGTGGAAGGATTGCGCGGACTCGCGCGGCATCTTCTGCCGGACGGGGTTTTCGCCCTTTGGTCCGACGAGCCGCCGGACGAGGAATTCTGCTCGCGGTTGGGGGCGGCATTCGGAGGGGTCGCCACCCACACGGTCAGCTTCCCGAATCCGATCCGGGGCGGCGAATCATCCGGCACGGTTTACGTGGCAACCTCACCACGTTCGTAAAACGGGGTCAGGCCTATAATTTAAATATTTCAAACGCTGATTCGGCCCGCGCCTATCGACATTTTTAGTCCAGAGAGGTGCCTCGTTGGGCCAATGTTCACCTCAGCAGCCCGTGCATTAAGGGGCTTTGGAAGCTGCGGAGGATCGGGTCGAGGAGGATTGAGGGGAAAAGTCCGGCGAGCAGGGTGGCGGCCATGAGCATGAGAGCGCCGAGTTTTTCGGGGAGGGTGATCGGGTCGAACGGGTGTGCTGGCCCGTGGGATTCAACGGAGGGATAAAACGTGCGCTGGAGGGCGCGGAGGGTGAAGGCCACCGTGACGACAACGCCGATGCCGGTTGGAATCAGGAGCCACGGGAGGGATAGCCAGGAGCCTTTGAGGATGGTGAACTCGGCGATGAAGCCGCTGAAGCCGGGCAGTCCCATCGAGGCGACGGAGGCGACGGTGAAGGTAAACGCGGCAAACGGGAGAGTTTTTGTGAGGTCCAATTTCCCGAGTTCGGCGATGTCGCGGGTGTGGGTGCGGTCATAGAGCATCCGTCCGACGACGGCGAAGAGGAGGCCGCCGATGATGCCGTGCGAGAACATCTGGAGGACGGAGCCGCCGAGGCCGGCGAGGTTGAGCGTCATGAGGCCGAGCAGGACGAACCCCATGTGCGCGATGCTCGAGTAGCCGACGGTGAATTTCAGGTCCTTCTGCGCGAGGGCGACGAGCGCGCCGAGGACGATGCCAGCGGTCGCAAGCACGGCGATGGCGATCCGCCATTGGTCGAGGCCCTGCGGGAAAAGCGTCATGGCCACGCGCAGGGCGGAATACGAACCGAGCTTCATGACGACTCCCGCGAGCAGCATCGAGACGGCGGTCGGGGCGGCGACGTGGCCGGTCGGCGCCCACGTGTGGAACGGCCACAGGCCGGCCAGCACGGCGAAGCCGATGAACATCACGGGAAATGCCCAGGACTGGAACGCGGGCGCGAAATGCACTTTCGCGGGATCGGCGAGAGTGAAGAGGTCGAACGAATGCGCACCCGAGGTGGCGTAGGTGGCGATGAGCGCGAGCAGGACGAGCGCGCTGCCGCCCACGGAATACATCGTCAGCTTCATCGCGCCGTATTCGCGGTTCGTGGACCCCCACGCGGCGATCAGGAAGTATTTCGGAATGATGACGATCTCGTAGAAGACGAAGAGCAGGAAGAGGTCGAAGCTCTGGAAGACCCCGTAAACACCGCCGATGATGACCAGGTAAAACGCGAAGAACGCGCGGGGGCGATGCGTGACGTTCCACGAAAAAAGCACGCCGGCCACCGCGATGATCCCGGTGAGCAGCAGCATGACCACGCTGATGCCGTCGGCTCCGGTGGAGAACGAGATGCCGAGTTGGGGAATCCACGGGGTCTGCGTGAGAAACTGGAAATGCGGAGCGCCGGGCGAGCTGTCGTAAGCCAGGAAAGCAGTCATTGCAAAAAACAGCCCAACCAGTGCCGCGAGGAGCGCGATCCACTTGGCGAGTTGCGCGAGGCGTTCCGGTAGCAGAAGGATGAGGGCTACACCGGCGAATGCAGAAAGGAATGTCGCGGTGAGGATCATGGCTTGTTGAAGAGGGCAATGAGCACCTGCGGATAGATGCCGAGGACGAACATCAGGGCGATCGCAGGCGCTACAGTGAGGATTTCAGCGGAGGTGAGATCGGGGAATTTCGACCAGCGCTCCGGCAGAGGGCCGGTGAAGACTTTTTGGATGACATTCAGCAGGAAGACTGCGGTGACAAAGAGCCCGATGGCGGCGAGCGCGGCCGACCACCAGACGAGTTTGAAGGTGCCACTGAAGATCAGGAACTCCCCGACGAACCCGTTCAGCCCCGGAAGCCCGAGCGACGAGAAGATCGCGATGCCCATCAGCCCCGCGAGCACCGGGGCCGCCGTGCGCAGGCCGCCGAAGTCGGCCATCCCGCGAAGCCCGCCCGAGCGGCGCTCGATGAACCCGACGAAGCAGAAGAGGGCGGCGGCGGTGAGGCCGTGGTTGAAGATCTGGAGGAGGACGCCGTTGGTCGCCGCAGCGCGCGCTGCGGGCGCGCCCATCGGGACGGCTGCGACGGCGAAGATTCCGAGCAGGCAATAGCCGAGGTGGTTGACCGATGAATACGCGAGGATGCGTTTCAGATCAGTCTGCGCGAGCGCGGTGAACGCGGAGAAGATGATCGTCGCGAGCGCCAGCCAGAGGAGCGGGGTCGCGAGTTCCTGCATGCGCTGCGGGAACAGCGGCACGAGCAGCCGCAGAAATCCATAG
>Ga0247840_10004003_pt1 | contig 23972 bp, 21 predicted proteins | sample LaCruzMarch2015__FD_192404 | JGI IMG/M metagenome (GOLD analysis project Ga0247840, IMG submission 192404) | Freshwater microbial communities from meromictic Lake La Cruz, Castile-La Mancha, Spain - LaCruzMarch2015_17m | ecosystem: Environmental > Aquatic > Freshwater > Lake | place: Spain...
ACTGAATGTTATTAAAAAAGTGTTAATTATTTTTAAGAAAATATTTTTATAAGGTTTAATTATGGGACAACAACAACTTCTTTTAATTGTACTTGGCGTTATAATAGTTGGTGTAGCAGTAGTGGTTGGTATGAATTTGTATCAAGCAAATGCCAGACAAGCAAATACAGAACAGTTAGCTACAGAAACAAAGACAATATTATATATGTATTTAAAGTATTATAAAACGCCAGTTACTATGGGTGGCGGTGGGGGCAGTACTTTAAATTATTTGCCTTCTTTTTTGGAACCTATTGTTCAAAGTGACGTTCCCCAAAACTGGGGGGCTACTTTTAATATAACTAATTGGTATAAAATTAAAAACCGTGGTAATTCCAACATCTTTAAAATGGAGTTTTATAATCCTCCGGTGGTAGAATTATTTACAGGCGAACCACTTATCAACTTAGGTGTTATTAGAAGCATAAGTGTAGATTATAACACTTCACTAGTGGGTGGAGGTGGAAATCATACATGGATTAATGAATGGATATACTCGAATGGATCTTCACATTTAATTATTTATGATAACGTAGTTTATTAATTTTTTTAAAAAATAATAAACTTCCAAAGATGGATAAATAAGAAAAATCAATAGTCCGGTTTAGTATAGGTATAAAAGTTAATTTTGGGAACATAAATCAATAAGCTATGAAAAAGATATTTTTTCTTGTATATCAAAGATAAAATATTCTTAAATTTATACTGTCCTTGCTTGCAAATCGTGCAAGCTCCTTTACATTCTCCGGGTTAATATCCGGCAAAAAATACCGTGTCCAAGATTGAATATATGACCGCTGCCTTTTTATGATGTGGGCTTTTATTTATCATAATGGTATTTACAACTGTAAATTAAAAGTTCATCTCCATTTATACTATATACCAATCTATGTTCTCCAGTAATTCGGCGCGACCATAAACCTGCCAGATCATATTTAAGTGGTTCAGGTTTACCCAATCCTGTAAATGGTGTCTTTTTTATATCCTTAATAAGGATATTGATCTTTTTTAATGTGTTTCTATCGCTCTTTAACCACGATTCATAATCCTCCCAGGCTATTTCAGAAAAAATAATTTTCATCAATCTTCAACTAAATCTTTTTCTATAAATTGCTTTTTTTTCATTTGATCAATTGATTGATATAGTCTATCGGCATTTGCTTTTGAGCTTAATAAGTGAACAGTTTCCATTAAAGAGTTATACTCATCAAGCGATATCAAGACTGCGCCTTTGTTTGATCCCCTTTTAATGATTAATGTTTCGTTATTCTGTTCCACTCTATCAATAAATTTTTTTAAGCCGGAACGAAATTCAGTATAGTTTGCTGCAATCATTTATATTTCCTTTCAAATTCTCAGTACGAATATAAGTACTTAAAAAAGGACTTACAACTACTTGATTACTTTAAAGAAACCAAAATAAATCCGTTTCTTACAAAATTTCTGCTTTTTTAACAAACTGCACAAGCGCCTTTACATTCTCAGGGTCAATATCCGGCAAAATACCGTGGCCAAGATTGAAAATATGTCCGCTGCCTTTTCCGTAGAAATTAAGTATCCGTTTTGCCTCTTCGCGGATATATTCTTTATCAGCATATAAAACTGTTGGATCCATATTTCCTTGCAATGCAACACGATCGCCGATTTGTTTACGCACTTCACCGAGATTCATTGTCCAATCAAGCCCAATCACATCTGCGCCGCTGTTTGCCATTTTATCAAGATTGTGGTGAACGCCTTTTGCAAAAAAGATAACCGGCTCATCTTTTCTTTTGATTTGTGAAATTATCTTTTCAATATATGGGAGAGAAAATTCGAGAAAATCTTTTTGAGATAAAACGCCGCCCCAAGTATCAAATATCTGAACTGCATTGCAGCCGGCTTCAATCTTTGCAGAAAGATAATCCGAAATTGTATTAGCAAGTTTATCCAAAATAGAATGAGCAAGTGACGGGTTATTGTAAATAAGTTTTTTAACTTCGGCAAAGTTTTTTGAACCGCGTCCTTCAACCATGTAAGTTAGCAAAGTCCACGGCGAGCCGCTAAATCCGATTAGAGGAACACGCCCATTCAATTCTTTTTTTGTTAATCTAACTGCATCAAGAACATATTTTAAGTCTTTTGCCGGATCAATGTTTTTTAACTGTTTTGCATCATCAAAACTTCTAATTGGGTTTGGAAAGATGGGACCTTTGCCTTCATTCATTTCGAGAAACATTCCCATCGCTTCGGGAATTACGAGTATATCCGAAAATATTATTGCTGCATCAACGCCGATTAAATCAACAGGCTGCAATGTAACTTGGGCGGCAAGTTCCGGAGTTTTGCACATTGTTAAAAAATCCGATTTTGCACGAACTGCTCTGTACTCGGGTAAATATCTTCCAGCCTGTCGCATTATCCAGATTGGTGTTCGCTCAACAGGTAATCGTTTGCAAGCGCGCAAGAACAAATCGTTCTGTAATTTTTCCAAAATATTATTAACCTTTCTTAGTTTTGTAATGATTGACCATTTTTTGAGCCAATCCTTTTATTGTAAATTCATCCGGCATCAAATCAACTTTTACTTTCCTGCTTTCGATTGCCGCTTTTGTTGTAGGACCGATTGCTGCAACTTCTTTTCCTTTAAAATAAAATGCAGCGTTATCAATATTCATTATCATCAAAAAGTTTTCAAATGTAGATGGACTTGTAAAAATAAAAACATCCGTGCGGCTTTCTGCAAGTTTTTTTGTGCTTTCGGCAATTAACTCTTTTGTTGGAAGCGATACATTGTAAACGGGCGCAGTTTTTATTGCTGCACCAAGTTCTTCCAATCCTTTTGGCAATTCTTCCCTGCCAATAGCGGAACGAGGAATAAAAATAGTTTTATTTTTTAAATCAAATTTTGATAGCTCTTCAATAACTCCTTCGCTTGAAAATTTTTTGGGAATTAAATGAACGGGTATATTAAAATCTTTGCAAACAGAACTGGTTTTATTTCCAATCGCTACTACTTTGGTAAGATTAAAATCAAAAACAATTCCGGTTTCCTTTATTCTTTTGGAAAACATAGCAACAGCATGTGCGGATGTAAAAATTATAAAATCAATTTTGTTTGATGCCGAAACTAATTCATCAAACTGATCCCAGCTATTTGGCGGCACAATTTCCAATGTGGGAAAGATGATCACCTCAGCGCCAAGTTCGCTAAAAACCGATGCGGATTCTCTTGATTGCTCAATAGTTCTTGTAAGTACGATTGTTTTGTTTTTAAGCGGTCTTACATTGGAATTGTCGAAACCGGAATAAAGCCCGTGCAAAATAAAATCAAAAAGTTTTTCTTTTTCTTCTGCAAGTTTTGAAGGAAGATATTTTTCTTCAATGGCTTTTTGAACTGCGCCAAAAATACTGCCGAGCACTAACCGCACAACAAACTCTTCATCAATATCACGGAAAATTTTTTCGGTTTCGCCTTTGATAATAATTCCTGCAAGCATTGTTTTTAGCTTATCATCCATTTGTTTAAGCTGTCCGCAAAGTTCGTTTTGCTTGTTAAGAAATTCGCGCTGATACATCAAAAAGAAATTTTGATGACCTGCCATAAACATATACAACTGCACAACAAAAGTGTGAAGCGAATCAATTACACTTATTTCGTTAGATATTTTATCTTCAAGTGATGAATTGAGGTTTACAAACTTGTTGTTCATTATCGTAAAATAAAGTTCTTCTTTTGAAGCGAAGTAATTGTAAACCGTTCCTTTAGCAACGTTTGTAAGATGCGCAACATCATCCATCATCACTTCGTGATAATTTTTTTTAGAGAAAAGTTCTGCCGCTACTTCGAGCATCTTTTCTTTTTTGTGTAAACGCTTTTTTATTTTTTCTTCGCTGCGCGGCAAATTTAATTTATTCTCCAATCATTCAATGTTAACTAAATTATTATAGATTCTAATCAACTATCAAATTACATTAGTAACTTTTTGATATAAGGCTGGCAAACAATTCTGACGCATACGAAATTTTGTTCCATGATTGTGCCCGGTTCTTGCATCAAAATCAATCAGGATATTGCCTTTCTCTATTTGGTCTAAAAAACCATCAAAACTAAACTTTTGCAGCATCTGAACTTTATTATAAAAGTAAAACTCTTTATCACCTTCTTTCTTAACTTCGGCTTGAACATAAAAGCAATTAAGGAGTTTGGTTCCTGCTTTGTTAGCCAAATCATCAAAACCCCAATATGGTTGCGGATTTAGCTGATCAAGTCCGACATTCATTTTAACATTTTCTAACCATTCTTTATGCTTAGGATCCGTCAAACTGCTATCAAACGATATTAAAACTTTCTGATTAGCTCTATCAATGTTAACCATAAAACCTCTGTCGCTAGCAGAACGTCCGTGAAGAGTAGCACGAAAACTCATTTCATTAGTAGAATATTTCTTTCCTGCTTCTTGATGTTTCCATCCGTACTTTTGTAATAAAATTTTGGGAACAAATTTTACGGCTCTTGGCGATGGCTCGATATGAAATAATGTTGTTAAAGAAGTTGTATTTAATCGCTGCGATTTAAGTTCCCATTCTGCTGCATTTGGAATTGGCAGGTTATTTTCCTCAATTCCTAACAAGTCCTCAAGAGTATTGCCTATTCCACCTTGATTACCATGTCTTCGATTTTCTATCCAACCTTTTGCAGCTATTTTTTTTAACTCAACAATTAAAGAGTCTTTCGTGAAAATTTTCATTCTTCTGTTTCTTGAAAAAGAGTTATGGTTTTAAATTTTAGTAATTCGCTTTGTTTTTTGTTTCGTTCAATTCTCTCCTCGGACTTTTTACAATACTCTGGACTTAACTCTATCCCGATGAAATCCCTTTTAAGTCCCATTGCAACAACTGCTGTCGTACCACTACCAGAAAAAGGATCTAAAATTAATTTTGCTTCAGTTGAAGATATAATTCGGTCTATCAGAGCAACTGGAAAAGGCGCCGGATGCTCATTGTTCATCTCTTGGGTAAAGTCCCAAACATCACCATAAGCATTCGATTTGGGTTTAAGTTTAAACTTTGGTTTGGGTATCAAATAAATTACTTCATAGGTTGGCAAAAAATATCCTGGATTAAAATTAATGCCTCCCTTCCTTCTCCAAATTATAATCTGTCTAACCGGTAAATCTCGAATAATATCTTGCCTATCTTGAAGTTTACCATCTTGTACACGCCATTTGTGATTATAAAAAATTGCTCCGTTTTCTTTGATTAGGCGATACATCTCTTTGAGGCAATTATACTGCCATTCGGCATATTGTTCATGGGGTATATTATCATCATAATGGCTATATCCATTTACTAATGCAGCACCAGCCCACTTACCACCACGTCCATCCTTCATTCCATTACCAGTAGAATTCTTTAGATTATACGGTGGTGAGGTCACAATCAAATCAATCGTATTACTTGGTAACTGTTGCATAACTGATAAGCTATCCCCGCATATAATTTTATTTAGATAATTCTCTATCATAAAATTTTTAATTCGTTCCCATCACTTGTTATTCCTGCTGCTTTCGTAAACTTGCTTGAGAATTTCTTTTGCGCCGGCTTTTAATAAATCTTTTGCAAGTGATTTGCCAAGTTTTTCTGCATCGTTTATACTGCCGCGTATTTTTTTTCTAAAAGTTAATACGCCGTCAAGCGAGCCTACAACAGCATCAAGATAAAGTCCGTTTGATTTTACTTCAGCATAAGCGCCGATTGGAACCTGGCAGCCGCCTTCAAGAGTGCGCAGCAATTCTCGTTCGGCAATTACGGCTTTATAAGTATCATCGTGATGAAGTGATTGAAGAATTTCTTCAACAACATTATTGTCTTTGTGAATTTCAATTCCAAGTGCGCCCTGCCCAACAGCCGGCAGAATATCATCCGTTGGAATGAATGATGAAATGTGATGTTTGAGATTTAACCTTTCAACACCGGCGCGCGCAAGTATTATTGCGTTCCATTCGGATTCTAAAAATTTTTGAATACGCGACGGCACATTACCGCGTAAATCCAATACTGTAATATCGGGGCGATGATGCAGCAGCTGCGATCTGCGCCGCAATGAACCAGTTGCAACCACAGCATAATCGGGCAGCGTGTGGATCGTCATTCCTTTTTTTCGTGCTATCAAAACGTCTTCAACTTTGTGGCGCTTTGTAACAGCGGCAAGTTTTAATCCATCCGGGATTTGAGTTTGTAAATCTTTTAAACTGTGAACTGCAAGATCAATTCGTTTTGCAATCAGTTCAATTTCAAGCTCTTTTGTAAAAAGAGATTTGTCGCCAATTTTGGAAAGTGCAACATCAAGAATTTTATCGCCTTTGGTTTTAATTATGTTGATTTGAACTTCAACATTTTTGTTTTTCTTTTCAATTTCACCTTTAACAAAATATGCCTGCCAAAGTGCAAGTTCGCTGCCGCGTGAACCGATAATTATTTTTTGTTTCATTTTTTTATCTTATTCTTTCTTTTCATTTAAGCCAAATAAATCCCTAATAATTGAAATTTTTGCAGCTGTATCTTCGGCGCGCAAATCCGATTCTGATATTTTTCTTAATTCAATTGTTGGATGATGAAGGATTTTGTTTATGATTCGTTTCGTTACAATTTCCAATTTTTCTTTATCATCTTCAGAAAACTTGTTGATGTTTTTTTCTACTTCTTCGGCGCGTACGCTTTCAAAAAGGTCTCGTAAAGTTTTAATTGTCGGCGCAGCTTCAAGTGAATTAAACCACTCAAAAAAAGAGTCTAATTCTTCTGTAATTATCTTTTCAACTTTTGGGATTTCATTTTTTCTTTTAGAAAGATTTTGTTCAACAATAATATTAAGCGAATCAATATCGTGGTAAAAAACATAATCAATTTTTTTGCACTGCGGATCAATATCACGTGGTATTGCAATATCCATTAGCACCATTGATGCAAAGCTGCGTTTCTTCATTGCATCGTCAATATCTTTCTTTGTGAGAATCAATTCATCCGAACTTGTTGCGCTAACTACAATATCAAACTTGTGCAAATGTTCTTTAAAATTTGAGAACGGAAACACAGCCGTGTTTAATTCGGCGGCAAGTTTTTCAGCTTTTTCAAAAGAGCGATTAGTTAATGCAAGCCTGCCAATTCCTCTATCGCGCAAATGTTTTGCGGCAATTTCTCCTGTTTCGCCCGTTCCGATAATAAGTGCAGATTTTTTTTGCAGGTTGGAAAATATTTTTTCAATCAACTGAACGGCGGCGTAACTAACGGTAACTGCGCCTTCGCTTATTGCTGTTTCGCTTATCGAGCGTTTGCCAACACGTGTTGCTGCATCCATAACACGCCGGATTAATATTCCAGCAAAGTTCATTTCTTCCGCAATCAAAAACGAGTCTTTAACCTGTTTGTAAATCTGATTATCACCAATCAGCAGCGAATCAATTCCACAGGTTACTCTAAATAAATGTTCAATAGATTCACGAGCAATAAAATTTTGAAAATGTTCCTCATTTATTTGTGAAGAAGATTTGTAATTCTTGATCAACTCCTGCAAATCTTTTAAAGATGTGTTATCATTTTTAGGTATAGCATAAATTTCCGTTCTGTTGCATGTGGAAATAATAATTCCTTCGGTAAACTGTTTATCTTTAGTTTGTTGAATAAAGAAGCGGATTTCATCTTCATTAAGATGCAACGCTTCTCTAAGTTCAATCGGCGCTGTTTTATGATTTATGGAAATTCCAAGCAGATTCATTTTATCTCAATAAAAAGAATGAAAACTTTTTGCTAAAAAGTTAGTAAGTATTGTAGAAAGCAGTGCAAGTGTAAACCCGATGATGGAAAGAATAATTAACTTTTTACCGCGCCACTTGCCTGTAAATTTATTTATCAAACCAAATCCGTATAAAAGCCAAACTACAAAAGTGCTGATAAGTTTCGGATCGAACAGTGAAATATCCGGGAACGCCTGCGGCATCCAGATTATACCAATTACAATTGTTATTGTTAAAAACACAAACCCGATTATGGCGGCTATAAAACTTAGTTTTTCCAAAATTTCCAAACTTGGCAGACGATTAAATATCAAGCCAAATTTATTAAGTTTTATTTCTTTGTATAAAATCAAATAAAGCAATCCATAAACAGCAGAGATTGTAATTCCAGCGTATCCGATTAAAGCGCTTATTACATGACTGCCCAGTAAGTTGCTGCGTAAAACTTCTTTAACTTCAACAAGGTCTTCGATAAATAATGTGGAAATTATCTGAAAGAAAATTGAGATGATAATAATAAACGGACCTGTGCCGCGAATATCTGTAACCAATTCTAACGTGAAGTAAGCAAAACTTATTGCACATGCAAGCACGGTAAAGATTTCAAAAACATTAGTAATCGGCGGATGATCAAAAACGATTGTTCTTAAAATCAAATAGAAGAAGTGAAAGAAAAGAGTAATAAATAAAAACAACCTTTTAGAGTTATCAAATTTTTTTCCGCCCTGCTGAAAATCGTAAAAATAAATAGCAAAGGTTGCCATATAAAAAAACGGAAGCAGGGTATTTATTGTATGTATTACTGGTATCATATATTTTTTGACTTATTGGTTCAAAAGTAAGAATTTTCTTAATAATATAAAATGACTTACAAGTCTATTTATCATTGCCAAGAATAATCGGCAGTCCATCTTTACCGGAGCCAATTACAATAACCTTTGAATTGTTTGAATTTGCTAACTTTTCTGTGGCTTCGATTCCCTTCCATCTTAACAATTGATCACTAATACCCTGACTGACTATTGTTTGAAAGTCGGAAATTCCTTTTGCTTCAATACGTTTTCTTTCGGCTTCCTGTCTTTCCTTTTCAAGAATGAACTGCATCCTCTGGCTTTCCTGTTCGGATTTCAGTTTATCTTCGATTGCGTTTTTTAAGCCTAATGGCAGTGTAATTTGCCTTAGCGGTGTGGATAGCACAATTGCTTCTTTCATTTCCGGCACAGAAGATAGTTTTGATTTTATTTCATTTTCAAGTTTTTCTCGTTCGGCTGTGTAAAGAGCTTTTGCTTCGTACTTTGTGGTAACACCGCGTACAACCGATCTGAAATTTGGTGTAACAAGTTTTGCAAGATATTCTTCATAGTTGCCTGCAGTTTTATAAATCTCGTTTACCTTATCCATACTTAAACGGAAAATCAAACTTAACTCAAGTTCAATACTCAATCCCTCTTTAGAAGGAACGTTCATTGTTTCTTTCAGTTCCTGCTTGCGGGTATCAAACTTAACAATATTTGCAAGCGGATTAACAAAATTAACGCCGGGTTTTAATGTAACATCGCTTACATTACCAAAGAAATCAATAACGCCGGCATGACCCGCCGGTATCACGGTAAACATCTGCGTAAATGCTAGAGCAAGTGCAACAACCATTCCTGCTAATGAAAAAGTTGCCTGTGCTTTAATGTTATACTTTCTTGCATTTTTATAAATAAAGAAGGCTGCAACTGCCGCTAATAAAGTAATAATGAAAAACATTTTTTTATCTCCTAAAGATTAGATAATAGTTTATAAAAATATACTTAACGAACACTGTAACTCACCTTGTGCAGGTGTCATGCTGAATTCATTTCAGCATCTTAAATTTCAACAAATAGAGATTCCGGAACAATCCGTCAATTGACGGACAGAATTACAAACAAATGGCTTTGGCGTAAGTTGAGTTAGTAATATAAAACGGTTGAGCAATATTTTAATCAATTACTTTTTTTATTAACTCTAACTTTTGCGGTTTTGTTTTAGAAATTTTTATTGAATTTAAAACTCTCTTCTTCGCGCTTTCAATTCCGATTTTTGAACCTGAAAACAATTCCGCAAGCAAAACATCTTTGCCGATAGAATCGCCGATTTTATAATTAAAAATTATTCCCGCTCCCGGATCAATTTTATCTTCTTTGGTTTTTCTGCCAGCGCCAAGATCAATTGCCGCCATACCAAGTTCATAAGTGTTTACTTCGGAAAGATAACCAGCCGCACTTGATTTAATATCTTCTTTAAATTTTGCTTGTGGGTATTTTTCGGGATTGGTTACAAACTTTGTATTTCCGTTTTGCGCTTCAACTATCTCAGCAAATTTTTGATACGCTTTTCCTGATCGCAATATTTTTATAGCAAGTTCAATTCCTTCATCTAAAGATTTAGTTTTTTTACCAAGATAAATCATTGCGCCTGCAAGAATTAATGAAAGCTCGGTTAAATCATTTCTTTTGCCGTCGCGCAAAACTTGTATTGATTCGTAAACCTCGAGCCAGTTGCCAATATAATTGCCAAGCGGCTGATTCATATCCGTAACAAATCCAATTACTTTTTTATTAAATGCTTTTGCCGTTTGAATCAATGAATCTGCAAGTGCAATTGCGTCTTCGGTCTTTTGCATAAATGCACCGTTGCCCGTTTTAACATCAAGCACAAGCCCGTCAATTCCTTCCGCAAGTTTTTTGCTCATTATGCTTCCCGTAATTAGCGGAATTGACTCAACTGTAGCGGTAACATCGCGCAAAGCGTAAATTAGTTTATCGGCTGGCGCTATCTCCTTTGTTTGTCCGATTAAAACAGCTCCGCATTTTTTTAATACTTTTTTATATTCGGATAATGAAAGATTTGTTCTAAAACCGGGAATTGATTCTAATTTATCTAAAGTTCCGCCGGAATGACCGAGCCCTCTTCCGGAAATCATCGGAACAAAAACACCCGCAGCAGCAGCAATTGGCGCAATAATCAGAGATGTTTTATCGCCAACCCCGCCAGTAGAATGTTTATCAACTTTTAATCCTGCAATTGCAGAAAGATTTAAAACTTTTCCACTGTAAAGCATTGCCTCTGTTAAAGAAGCGGTTTCATCTTTGTTCATTCCGTTAAAATAAACCGCCATTAAAAAAGCTGAAAATTGATAATCGGGAATTTTATTTTTTGTGTAGTTATTTACGAGAAACAAAATTTCTTCTTTAGTAAGATTTTCTTTGTTCCTTTTTTTTCTGATCAGTTCAACTGTGTTCATAAAAATATCCGGTTGTTAAAAATGATTGCAATAATTATTTCTGCTCAGCGTTCGTTTGGATTAAAATATACTCGTTATCACCAAAAATAATTTTTAAGTTATTATTTGCAATTTCTGCGTCTAAAAACTGAAATAACTCTTTATCTATATTGCGCTTTTTAATAAAGTACATTTCGCCGCCAGTTTTGTTTTGATTTTGTAAATACTTCAAAAGATGGCGATCATCTAAGTAATTAAATTTTATTTCCCGCTCTATTCTTTCGTAAGTAATTCTTTGAAAATTGGTTTTTACAGGTTTAGCGATCTTCGAGCTCCCGCAAAACATCTTTACGTATTGATAATAATTTCTTGCGTCAACTTCTTCAAAGCCTTTTAATTGGTGTTCAATAATCTTTCCTTTATCAATAACGGTAAAGTTTAGTGTTACAATTGCAATCACCAAAATAACCAGCAGATGTTTTAGTTTTATATTTAACAACGAAAACGCGGTAACAAAGAAAAGTATCAAAAACATAACGCTTATAACATTTTGATAATAATCTACATTTATAAAAAACGTTCCGTCAATCAGGTAAACAATTCTGTTTGCCCCAAAGTAATATGATATTGTTGTGCTGTAAATTTTATACAAAATGCCGTACACAAAATCCGAGCTGAACAAAAAGTATAAAGCAATAAAAACAGGCAGAAGCAATATGCTGAGCAGTGTTCTATTTTTATTCTTAACAATTTCTAAAGTTTCAATTTCAAGATTAACATCCTTTTTACCATTTCTTAAAATCTCTTCCATCTTTAAAAAGCCGTAAGCGGATACAAAGGAAATAAACGGAATTACAAAACTCAAATTCCTAAAATCGCTGCTGTATTTTAGCATCCAGATTAGTGTTGGTGGAATTACAAATATCAATGTAACATATCGAGATTCTTTTGTAAGCAAACTGAACAAAATTGTTATTGCCAAAAAAGCTACAACCGGAAGCCCGATGTTGTGATAAATCATATCCAAAGCATCTTTAAAAATCCCCCAGTAACTTGTGGATCTAAGCCACTGCGGCTGATGAAGCCCGCTTACCATTTCCTGGGGTTTAAAGAAATGCCAGAAAAGATTTATGCTTAAAATCCCGATAACTAAAATAATAATTGAAATAAATTCTTTGCGAGTTACGAGTTTGAAATTCTTTATAAGATTATATAAACAGATGAGAGACATAAACAGAAAGACATAAAATCCGGCAAGTTTTGTAGCTGCACCTGTTGCGGCAAATAAAAATATCAGAGCATATTCTTTCCAAACAAACTTTTCTGTGTTCTTGTTTAAGAATGTATAAAAAGATAGAAATGCAAAAAACGAAACAGGAACATCTGCATTTCCATCTGCCATAAAAACTAATGTATAAAAAATCGGAGAGATAAATCCGTAAATAATTAGCGCAATCAAAAAAACTTTTTCCCTTTTTTGTAATGCAAGATCAAGCATCATCAAAAGGTTGCCGAGATAAAAGAGCGGCATAAAAAATTTCGGAAAGAAATGTACGTTTGGGGTTCCGATAAGCAGATGGCTTATAGACCAGTTTGATGGAATAAGCTGTGGAAAATGTGAAGAGGATTCCGGAAACATATTATTGGACAGATCCATTGACCACGTGTTCCAGTGGATATTGTTAACTGTATCAACAAAATAAAAAATCGTAGCTATGTTGGAGAAGAACAGTGATACATAAAATAGAACTACAATGGAGGAAATAACCACCAGCACTTTTTTCCCTTTTGTATTTTGATTGAAAATTCCAACAAAAAACGTTTTGATGTTTTTTAAGTTAAAATTCCAATCCGGTATAATTCTTTTCTTAAAGGTCAGGTATGCAGTTAAAATCAGTTCAAAAGCTATTATACCCAAAACAACCGGTCTTAAATACAAACCAAACACTACAAGAATTGTAATGAGCATATAGTTTGCAAACAGACTTATTGCAAAAGTATAAACCCATTTTTGTATAAAGCTTTTAGTTTCAATTCTAAAAAGCTCAATTAATATTATGCCCGGCAGTAAAATCGTTTGTATCACTGCCAATGATCCAAGTAATAACATGTAAATTTATTTTCAATTGTTTGAATAAATTAACAAGAATTTGATAGACCTCAAACTATTAGCTATTTTTGCACCTCAAAATCATCATAAGGAAATTTATTAAGATATGAAGTTTAACCGTAGAACACATACTTGCGGCGAGTTACGCGAAAGCAATGTTGGAGAACAAGTTGTATTAAACGGCTGGGTTGATAGAAGAAGAGACCTTGGCGGCGTTATTTTTATTGAAGTAAGAGATCGTTACGGAATTACTCAAATTGTATTTGAGCCGCATATAAACGAGCAAGCACATCACAATGCTAAGAATATTCGCAGCGAGTTTGTTATTTCTGTTGAAGGTACCGTGCGTAAACGACCCGCCGATACTGATAATCCCGGACTGCTTACCGGACATATTGATGTTCTGGCTTCTAATGTTATAGTTTTAAACGAAGCTGAAACACCGCCTTTCCCTATTAAAGATGAAATTGATACGCACGAAGATTTAAGATTGAAATACAGATACCTTGATATTAGAAGACCAAAGATTCAGCAGAATTTAATTTTGCGCCACAAGATGTATCTGCTTGCCAGAAAATATTTTGATGAAAATAAATTTGTTGAGGTTGAAACTCCGGTTTTAATGAAAAGCACCCCGGAAGGCGCGAGAGATTTTCTTGTTCCAAGCCGTGTACATAAAGGAAAGTTTTATGCACTGCCGCAATCACCGCAAACCTATAAACAACTATTGATGGTTGCCGGAATGGATCGTTATTTTCAGATTGTTAAGTGCTTCCGCGATGAAGATTTACGTGCAGACAGGCAGCTTGAATTTACACAAATAGATGTTGAGATGTCCTTTGTTGATCAGGAAGATATTTTTTCTATCGTAGAAGGATTAATGAAAATCTTTTACAAAGATGTTTGGAATAGAGATTTACAACTTCCTCTGCAAAGATTATCCTTTGAAGAAGCAATGGAAAAATTCGGCAGCGATAAACCCGATTTGCGTTTTGATCTTGAAATGAAAAGGATTGACAGCGTTTTTAATAATACCGAATTCAAAGTTTTTAAAGACGCGATAATCGCCGGCGGCGTTGTTACAGGTTTACTTGCGCCGGGCTGCGGCGATTATACACGCAACCAGCTTGATGTACTTACAGATTTTGTTAAAGGACATGGCGCAAAAGGTTTAATATGGATTCGTGTAAAGGAATCTGAAAACGGTGTTGAACTTGAATCGCCAACAATGAAATTTTTTGCAGATGACGAAAAGAAAAGTCTTATTGAATCACTCGGGGCAAAAGCCGGCGATTTAATTTTGATTCTCTCGGGTTCAAAACTCAAAACACTCAGCACAATGGGTGCGCTAAGATTAGAAATGGCAAAAAGATTAAATCTTATTAAAGAAGATTCCGAACCAAAACTTTTGTGGGTAACAGATTTTCCGTTATTTGAATGGGATGAAGAAACAAAAAGATTTTATGCAATGCATCATCCTTTTACTTCGCCGCGGATTGAAGATATTCCATTGATGGAAAGCGATCCGGGTAAAGTTAAAGCTCGCGCTTACGATCTTGTTTTGAATGGAAGCGAAATTGCAGGCGGCAGTATTAGAATTCACAGTTCCGAATTACAGGCAAAAATGTTTAAAGCTCTTGGCATCTCGGAAGAGGAAGCACAATTCAAATTCGGCTTTTTAATGAATGCTTTCAAATACGGCGCGCCGCCTCATGGCGGAATCGCTTTCGGATTTGATAGAATGGCGATGATATTTGTTGGAGAAAACTCTATTCGAGAAGTAATTGCATTTCCTAAAACAGCAAGCGCCGTTTCGCTTATGGATGATTCTCCATCATTGGTTGATGAGCAGCAGTTACGCGAACTGCATATAAAAATAAGATAAACGTCTCAAGAGATATATTGCTATTAAATTCAAGAGACAATTAAAATGATTATTTATAATTTGTAACATTTGTTGAAGGTGATAACTAACTTAAAAAAATATTTACCTTATATTCTTATAACTATTGCTGTAATTTTGCTTTACTGGCAAAATTTGTGGTTTGAATTGATTTATCTTGACGATAATATTATAATTTTAGATAGTTTCAATGTAATATCTAGTTTTTCTAATATTACTACAGCATTCAACAATAGCTATTTATTAAATAATTATTATCGCCCGATTGTAATTATAAGTTTCATTATTGATACGGCTATTGCGGGTCAATCTTCAATGATGTATCATTTTACTAATATAATACTCCACGTTATAACTTCATTCCTGGTTTATATATTTCTATTAAAGTTTAATTCAAAGAAACATATAGCATTATTTTTATCTATATTTTTTTCAATTCATCCTTTTAGCACCAATGCTGTTTCCTGGATAGTTGGACGAAATGACATTTTATTAGCTCTATTCTCATTATCATCAATTCTTTGTTTTATCAAGTATTTGGAGAATAATAAAAAATATTGGATTTATCTAAATATTCTCTTTTATTTATTAGCAATGTTTAGTAAAGAAACGGGTATTATTGTACCTGTTACGGCACTATTATATTATATGTTATTCAATAAAAACTATCAAAAAAAAATAACTCTATTATTTGTAATACTTACTTTCGGTCTCCCTTTAAGTTTTTATTTATTTGTAAGAAATGTATTGTCTCATTCTATATCAAATCCAATAAATTTTGCTGCAAGCATAAATAACTTAGGAATAATTCCCGAAAGTATTAGTAAAACAATTCTATTTTTTAGTTTATCATTTGTTTCCTATAAAAGCGACCTTTTTACAATTATTGGTATCATTCTAATTCTTGCACTAATTATTATTTTTGTTCTAAGTAAAAATCTGGATCACAAAATTATTTTATATGGATTTTCGTTTTTCTTGATTTTCACTACTCCTATTTTATTTATTAGTATTCATCCAATTAAGCAGGGACTTATTTATCTTGCATGCCGTTTATATCTTCCTTTGATTGGCTTGCTTTTAGTAATATCTGGTATTATTAATTTGATTATTAATTATTTACCTTCCAGAATATCTGTTTTAATTGGTGTAATTTTTATTGTTTATTCATTGACTTTTTCTTTTTCTTTTAACCAATATTATAAAAATGGAAAAAGTTATTGGGAAAAATTAGTGCAAACTTATCCTGAAAGTAGTCATGTTTTATCCGGAATCAGCCATTATTATTATCAGAAAAAAAAATACGATATTTCTTTAAAATATATGGAAAATGCTATCAAACTTTCTCCTAACGAAAAAGGTTATTATGAAAGAGCTTCTGAAATATTAAATAGAAAAGGAGATATTAAAATGGCAATTGACTATTTAAAGAAAGCTATAAATTTTAACTTGGATAACTCTATAAATCTTGGCACAATTATTAATTATTATCTATTAATAAACGAAATTGATAGTGCAAAAGTTTACAGTCTTAAACTTATAAATTATAATTTTAATCCAGAGGAAAAAGCGAATGTGCTGGCTTCCTCTGCTTGTTTGTTTTATGAAAAAAATGAAATTGCGTTCGCAAAACGTTTATTTCAAAATTCATTGTTATACATGGATAAAAGTGCACATGTATGGAATTATTTGTCACTTATATATAATCAAAATAGTCAATATGACTCTGCTTTTTATTGTATTGTAAAAGCGCTGGAAATCGAACCGGGGAACAATGGCTTAATACAAAATTTTAATAATTTAACTAAAAAAAATAAATATAACCCGTTGTTTGAAATAAAATGAGTTGTGCAAAATAAATTGTCTTAAAAATTGTTTAAAGTTCTTTGAAAAATCATCTTTAACCCAGATTAGTCAATAGAAATTTTCATTTGAGACGACAGAAGGCCAGCTAAAAAGCTTTGTACTGGAAAAAAGCCCATCCAATTTCGCCTTTTCATTGCTAAGGATAGTTTTAATATCCTTTCGTTGCTATTTTTTGTGATATATGATCCTATTGCAATATATTTTCACTTCCTTCGATTTGGCAAAAGCCTCAATTCACAATATATAATATCTTAATGATGCTAAAGAAAAAATAAACAACGCCTTCCTACTCGGTGATAAAGGCTATATTTCTCAAGAAATTAAAACTGATCTGTTTCATTCTAAAAATATTGTTTTACAAACTTCTTTTCGTTCAAACCAACATAACTATAGTTATCAACCTTTCTTGTTAAGAAAATCAAGGAAAAGAATCGAAACATTTTTTCTCAACCTGTGGTTATGCTACTCTGTGATCAGTTTATGATTCGTAGAAATTACGCTAAATCTTTTTCTGGCTTTAGAACAAAAATTATTTCTAAGATAACTGTTCTAACTATTTCTCAGTTTACAAATAAATTCTTTAACCTTAAACCTATTAACCTTATTAAATATGCTCTCACTTAGTTTCAAACAATGGGTAAATATGATTACATTAAAACACAATAAAAAATAATATTGCTAAAACTGCAAATGCCTTTTCGCTTATGGATGATTCTTCATCATTTGTTGATAAGTAGCAGTTACGCGAACTTTATATAAAAATCAAGTGAAAGTATCTATTTCTTCTCATTTTAGTTTTTGTAAAGTACAAAGTCTTCTTGGAAATAATACAAAGATTTTTTTATAAATTTCTCATAATTATTCTAACCATATCCCGCTCTAAACTTTCTATCGGGGTTTCAACTATTCTACCGATTTCAGTGCCATCTTTGTAAAAAATAAATGTTGGAACAAATTCAATTTCCAAGCCTTCCGATTCGTTTGATAAACCATTTTTTTTTCTATCAACACCAATTAAAGTTATATTGGCAACCGGATTAGAAAGCTCGTTTAATATCTTAAAAAATCTTGGTACTTGTTCACGACTGTCACTGCAAGTTGTTCTCAAAACAATTTTTATTGATATGTCCTCAAGTTTTCCCTCAAGAGAGTCGAGCACTGTATAATCTAATCCATAATTATCGTACTCTTCATTCCACCATGCGGAAAAACTTGTATCATTTATTAAAACTGATAGCGGGAAATATCCAAGCAATAATGGCTCGCCGTTTTTTATATCTGCGGCGATTTTGTAATCCTGCGCAGTTAATAGTGATGTAACAACCAGAATAATAAACGCAACTAACAGCATTTTCATTGTTCTTTTTCCTTCTTATTCAATCTCAAATCAAGGCCCCACATTAATTTATTACGCAAAGTTTCAAAGTAAGTAGTAAGCGATGTATGAATTAGTTTTAGCGGTCTTTCACTTTTTCTAATTCGTATTTCCATTGGAGGAGGAAAAGTATATGAGCGCTGCCCATCGCAGTTAACTTGAATTCCTTTAAACGGCGAATCCGCTTTAATTAAAATTTCTTGATTGCCGGGCAAGACAAGCGGACGGACAGTTAAACTGTGCGGAGAAATTGGAGATAATGTAATTACATCTGTTTTGGGAGAAACAATTGGACCTCCGACTGATATTGAATATCCCGTTGATCCGGTTGGCGTAGCAATAATTAATCCATCGGCAGAAAGAGTTGTAACATATTCACCATCAACCCAAACTGTAAGTTCGATCATTTTAGGATAGCCGCCTTTATCAATAACAATATCATTTATTGCAAAAAGGTCTTCCAGATCATAGCCGTCAACTTCGCCAATGATTACCATTCTTTCTTCAATTAAATAATTTTGATTTTTTAGATCGGAGATTACTTTATCTATTTGATCTATATTTGCTTCGGCAAGAAAGCCAAGTTTACCGAGGTTTATTCCAAGAACCGGTTTATCATATATCTGTGCATTAAATGCTGTGGCAAGCATTGTACCATCGCCGCCGATTGAAATTATCACATCGCTCTTTTCATAAATTTCTCTGTCATCAGCAATAAAATCTTCAAACAATTCAATCTTTAGTTTATTTTTATCTTCACTTAAAGACTTTGTTAGAAGGTATTCTATATTGTTTTCTTTTAACTTTGTAAGAAAAGATGAAACAACTTCAAATACATTTTCTTTTGTGATATTTGCGATGATTCCGATAGTCATGTTTTTTTAGTATAGTTTTTGTGTTGGTTAAAAATACAATTTTTATCAACAATAATTATTTCCAATTTTTAGAAGGAATGATAAATTTTTAAGTAAAGTGATATTTCCTAAACACATTAATAGAACACGGATTTTTTATCATTTGAATATATTTTATTTTATCTGTGCTTATCCGTTTAATCCGCGTCATCCGCGTTCTATTGCGTCAGTTTTGCTGTTAGTTACTTTTTGGATTAGAAATAGAACACGGATTACACAGATAGCGCTGATTCACACGGATTTTCTGTCGTTTGAAAATATTTTCCTTTTAAATTGAGGTTCTTTTCCAAAATTTAATAATAAACCTACTTCCAGATTTGTAGCTTTCAAATAATTTATTAATTGTGTTTCATGCTCTACACACAAACTTTCGGCAGCTTTTAATTCCACAATAACCAAATCCTCAACAATTAAATCAGCAAAATAATCACCTACTTCAAATCTTTCATAAAACACTTTTATATTTTTCTGTTGATCAACTTTCAGATTCATTCTTTTTAATTCAATCTTCAAAGCATTTTCATAAACTTTTTCCAAAAATCCATATCCAAGAGAATTAAAAACTTTATAATAAGCTTCGATTATTTTCTTCGTAATATTTTCATGTAACATAATTTATTCTCCTATTTGTGAAAACCCGTTTAATCCGTGTCATCGACGTTCTATTGTGGTCAGCCTTGTTGTTCGTTACTTTTTAGATTAGAAATAGAACACGGATTACACAGATAACGCTGGTTCACACGGATTTTTTATCATTTGAAAATATTCTATTTTATCCGTGCTTATCCGTTTAATCCGCGTCATCCGTGTTCTATTGCGATTCACTCCGTAACACGCCCGCCGGGTAAAGATATTCCTTTTATCTTTCTAAAGATTGAAACTGCATAAGAGTCCGTCATTCCGGAGACAAAATCAATTATGCGAAGCAGTCTGTTATATAGTTCCGGATTTTCTTTTTCGCCGTAAAAAAATCTTTTGGGTATAAGATTTATGATTGCACGATTCTTTGGCGAAAGTTGATGACAGGAATATTCGTTATAAGCAGTAATAAAAGTATCAAGCAGTCCGCCAAGAACTTCATAACCGGCAGCTTCGCGTTCAACAACGCTTCTATGCCTGTAAATTTTAGCGATAGAAACCTTTTCGATTTTTTTCAAAGCATTTGCTTTGCTAATTACAGTTACCAACTCTTTATTAAAACTGCCTGCAAGAATTTCTTTTTCGTACTCGATAAATACATCGGCAACAAGATTAACAAGATCGCTAATAGCTTTTGCGCGCAAGTAGCCAACCTTTTCATTATCGTCCCGCTTTTTATAACCCGATAAATTTTGTTTGTGAATCAAAGGCATCAACAAACTTTCTGTTTCTTTGAAAGATAAAAGTCCAAGCCTAAAACCATCTTCAAGATCCATAATACTGTAACAAATATCATCGGCAGCTTCTACAAGAAACGAAAGCGGATGACGATGCCACAAATAATTTTCATCCCGCTCAGGTTTTCCAAGTTTAGTTTTTTCCGCAACGCGTTTAAATATTTCCTTTTCAGATTGAAAGAATCCAAACTTTTTATAAATATTTTTATATCCGTTTGCACCCTTAATTTCAATATCATTCAATGATTCTTTTGGATATTTATTTAGCGCTGAAAGCGTTGCATAAGTTAACTGCAAACCGCCGTCAACATCCTGATTTTGAAGCTTGGTTATTATCCTGAATCCCTGAGCATTACCTTCAAAGCGGATTAAGTCATTCCATTTTTTTACATCATTAATTTCATCTTCAAACTTTTTACCGTTTCCGTTTTTAAAATATTCCGCAATTGCATCTTCGCCGGAATGACCGAACGGAGGATTGCCGATATCGTGAGCAAGACAGGCTGCCGCAACAATTTCCCCGAAATGAAACTGTGTAAAATCTTTTTTCAATTTAGGATGCCGCGAAATAATTCTTTCGCCAACAAGATTGCCAAGAGATCTTCCAACAACCGAAACTTCCAAACTGTGCGTTAATCTTGTATGAACAAAATCGCTTTCCGGCAAAGGAAAAACCTGTGTTTTATCCTGCAATCTTCTAAAAGCCGGAGAAAAAACAATCCGGTCAAAATCTTTTTGAAATTGACTTCGCCCATCGTTTTTTCCGTTTTGCGTTTTAGTTAATCCAAGCCGCTCATCCGATAAGAGTAATTTCCAATCCACAATAAATCCTTTTTTAATTGGTTTAAAGCTAACCAAAATTATAAAAAAAGGCGCGATAGTTCGCGCCTGAATTGTTCCGTTAGCTAACGGATTCTTAATTGTTCATTACTTCAACAGTAAAAGTTTTTTAGATGCTTTAAACGAGCCGGATGTAATTCTGTAAACATAAACGCCGCTTGAAAAATTGCCTGCATTAAACTGAACTGCATACCTTCCATTGCCTTTGCTACTGACTTTTTATGCGTTGTTTTATCAGTAATTCAATAATTTTAACAAACTTCTTCATATCTGAATAATACTTTTTTACCTCAGATTTTGAGATTGAGAAATAGTCATCGTAGTCAATTAAATTTCTTCGTTCAAAAGTTTCATACACTTATGCCTGAGTTTTTAACTTTGTATTTAAAGGTAAATTTAGATTTTTCGCCATTTAATTCCTGCAATGAAATAATCTTCGGATCAAAAACTATATCGTTATCAATGCCATAATTATATATTACACTTTTAATTGATCGCTGTTCTTGCCAGCCGAGTTTAAGGTTTGTAATAACCGTAAGATCAAAATCAGCATCTAATTTATTTTTTAGACCTCTCGAACCATAAACAATTATCTCATTCATAATGTTAGGAAACTTATGATCAATAATCGTTTTTAGTTTATTAACTAATTTTTTATCTGTGCTTTTCATATTCTCAATCTTATTTATTGTAAATATATAACAGCAAAGTTTTATAGAAAAGCATAGATCAAGAATGTAAATAAAGGCTGCCACTGTTTTAACAATGGCAGCCTCCATAAATCTTTAATATAAAGTTTACTTTAAAAGTATCATTTTTTTAGAAGTTGAAAAATTAGCAGTTTGGATTGTATAAATATATATACCGCTAGCTAATTGTGATGCATTGAAGCTAGCCTGATGTGCCCCCGCATAGATAACTTCATCCACTATAGTTGATATTTCTCTTCCTAAAATATCATACACTTTTATTGTAACTTTTTGATCAAATGGAATTGAATAATAAATAGTTGTTATAGGATTAAAGGGATTAGGATAATTTGAAAAAGTATACTTAAAATTTGAATTAAAGAGATTATTAAATGATCTCTGCAAATCATCATTATTATCAGTAATTTCTGCTAAAGCAAAATCAGCTAATATATGATTAGGGTAGTTTTTAAAAACATAAATAAATGCAGAGTTTGCCAAATCAAAATCTTCTATATAGTATTTATAAATCAACCCTTCTTCATATTTTAATTCACAATTTAGCGGATCACTCACATTTACTGTACTAGTAAATTTACTAATTATTTGTATTGCCCCCTTATAATCACCTTTATCTACTAAATCCCAAACATTAAATCTTTCTATGTCATATTTTATTGAAGAGAACTTATCATTTTTTAATGATTCATTTATGTAAATATAAAATGCTTCTTTTTCACCAAGCGTGTTATACAAATGATAAATTTTTCTAAGTGCAAAAACAGAGGTTTTTCGATCATCAACTTTTTCAAAAATTGATTTGTAATCTCCAATTATGTTATTGAAAAATGATTTATATTTTACTTGTTCAAGGTTAACGTCGTCATTTGTTGCTCGAATGAGTCTAAGTAATTCTAAATATTTATTATCTATTTTTTTAAGTAATTCATCTTCATAGAAATTATCAGTATCAAATACCGATGACTTACTTATCAATTTTAGACTACCACAAACACCATTAATACCAGTAACAAAAACGTTACCATAAATACTTGTTGGAACAGGAGATGAATAATCGTTACTAATTGCATATGCATATGCGCCATTAATAGCTACTATGTCAGAAAGATTTTCACAAAATGTATTATTTGTACCAACGTTGTAAGAGGCATTATTTGTTAAGTAATTAGCGCAATCAAATAATGAAATATCATTATAATAATTATCACCCGTACCACCATAGCTTTGAAATGCAAATGAAGCACCCCCAAGAGAAGCCTCTGAAAAACTAAAATCTGTGTGTGTACCATAGTAGTCATTAATGCATGTAGAAGTTTGAAATACTGCAGAACTAACATTTGTGTTATAACTATTATTAATTGATATGATATTGCTCATTTTAATATTTGCTATTTCTATGTAACTAGAATTTGTGACTGAAACTGAACCATTAATTACAGACGAACTTGAACTAATACCATATAATTTTATGTTTGATTTGTTAATGAAACTACAAGATTCATTATAAGTTCTTGGTTGTAATTCTATTACTTGACCTGAAGAAGCATAATTCATTGCAGCTTGAATTGTGCCAAAATAACCTTTAAGAATTCCACCCTGTTTAAGATATCCACATTGAAAGCTTGAACCAGTTTCAGGATTAATTATTCCTCCATTAGTTAAGATATATTTACCATTAAAATTAACTGAGCCATCAGATTTTAGGTTAAAAGTCAAACTTAGTTGAAAAAAAGAGACTCCATAAAATCAAGCTATTTTTTGTTGTTTAAGTTTTAGTTCCGATTTTAATGCTGTTCTTAAAAGAGGTAATTTTT
>Ga0247840_10004004_pt1 | contig 23971 bp, 19 predicted proteins | sample LaCruzMarch2015__FD_192404 | JGI IMG/M metagenome (GOLD analysis project Ga0247840, IMG submission 192404) | Freshwater microbial communities from meromictic Lake La Cruz, Castile-La Mancha, Spain - LaCruzMarch2015_17m | ecosystem: Environmental > Aquatic > Freshwater > Lake | place: Spain...
TCCAACCCCCGCTTCACCGTATCAACGTCGCGCAGTTTCACCTCATGCTGGCGGCCGGCGTCCTGACCGAGAACGACCGGATCGAGCTCATCGATGGGGAGATGCGTGACATGCCACCGATTGGACCCACTCATAACGGCTGTACCGGCGCCCTGCTGATGCGCTTTGCATCGACCTTGGCCGACCGGGCCTTCGTGACCTCGCAAGGCCCCCTCGCCCTGGACCACCGCAGCGAGTTGTATCCCGACCTGCTGGTGCTCAAACCGCGCGACGACCTCTATCAGACCGGACACCCGAGCGCGGAGGACGTGTTGCTGCTGATCGAGGTCTCGGACTCGACCCTGAACTATGACCGCAAGACCAAGCTGCCCAAATACGCCCGGGCCGGGGTGCCGCTGTACTGGATCGTGGACGTGCAGCACAAGAGCATCCACGAGTACCAGGACCCGGACCGCTTCGCGCGCCGCTATCGGCAGTCCCGCTCGGTCGCCGAGGGTGCCATCGCCGCGACCCTCGCGGGGGTCGAGGTACGAGTGACCATGACGGACCTGTTCCGCTTCTGAGGCCTGGCGCTGGGATTCCTTGAGCGACCCCCATCTTCGCGAATCCTGTTAATCCTGTCTATTTACAACCGGTTGGCACGGCCTTTGACGCGTGGTTTACGGCTGCTGGCCCGTCGGCCCTGAGACGAAGCCTCGCTAGCGTTCAGACACGGGCGCCGGGGGCTCCGGATCGACCCGCAAGAAACTCGCGAAGCGCGGGATGCCCTCCCCCGTCCGCCCCCGGTACTTGAAGGTCACTAAGCTCCCCAGCGGCGGCGGGTCCCGTCGCACCGCGTCGGTAAAGCCGGTGCCGATACGGAAGCGCCGGCCATCCTCGTCCTGCACCTCCAGTGCACCCAGCATCCCCAGGAACCGGCCCTTGCCCGCGACCTGGCCGATGACGCGGGCCTCCGCGTCCTGATAGGGCTTGAGCTTCAGCAAGTCCGGCGAACGCGCCCCGCGGTACACAGACGCATCACGATGCAGCATCAGCCCCTCCCCGCCGGCCCGGGCCACCACGTCGAGCATCGCCATCAATGCCGCCTGGTCCGGGAGGCGCACCTGCTCCAGGCCCCCGAGCCCGGGGTTGCCCGCCGCCGCGACGAGGTCCCGCAGCCGGACGAGACGTGCCCCGAAGGCTGCCTGCGACCCCGGCAGGTCAAACACCAGATAGCGGACCTCCCGCCAGGCCGCATCCACCGGCACCAGCCGCCGCACCGTCCCGGACAGGGCCTCGAAACGCCCCCGCCCCATCCAAAGCTCGCCGTCCAGGGGCTCGGGCGGAAAGCCCGTCGTAAACCAGGCGGGCGCCCGGATCTCATGGCCGCCGCGGCTGATGAGCCGCGCCCCGTCCCAATAGGCGCGCACGCCGTCGAGTTTCTCGCTGACCCAATAGTCGGCCACGGCGATGCCTGGCCGGTAGACCTCGGCCAGCATCAGTGCCGGCGGCGCAACCCCGGCCGCGGCGCTCGCCGGCGGCAGCGGCACCGACGCGACCACACCGGCCCCAGGGTCCGGAGGCGGCGCCGCGCGCGCACCCGCATCGGCCACCGCCAGCGCGGGCTGGACGAGCAGCGCCGCCAACAGCGCCGGAATCGAGCACAAAGAAACGGGTGTCTGCACCGGGCACATGGCCGCACTCCATCGGACGGTTGAACCTAGTCAAACCCTAGACCATCACCGGCGCCGAGACAAGCCGCCCGGCCACCGCGTCAGCCCAGGGCTTCCCGTGAAAGTCGCGCGGCGACGCTGTGGGAGCGGCTTCAGCCGCGACCAGGCGTCGCAAGCTGCCGCGGCGCAGCAGGTTGCCGCGACCTCTAAGCGCTGCTGCTGGCTGGTGTCCCTGCCATGGCCGCCCTCCTGGCTCACCGTCGCGGCCGGGGGGCCGCTCCTACGCCGTAGGAGCGGCCCCCCGGCCGCGACGGGTTACCGCAAGGGTGCGTGGCCGGAGTGATGATCAAGGCCCGTGAGAACCGCTTTTCTTTAGACCACAGTGACCGCCAGACCCGCATCCGGTTACCATCCACGGCGGCGTGTGCCCGGCCTCCTGCCGGGAGGGCGCCACCGCACCCCGGAAACTTGACAGATCAGGGACATGGCCGACAAATACGACCAATACACGAAAGACGAGCTGCTGCGCCTGCTGCGCGAGCGCGACCGCCGCCCCCGCTTCGGGCTCACCTGGGAACGCGACCTCATCGACCATGACCGCTCGGTCAACGGCGATTTCGTCGCCCTGGACCTGGTGCCCGAACTGTCACAGGGCCTCCCGCCGTTTGGCGATCTCATCATCGAGGGCGACAACTTCGACGCCCTGCGGGCGCTGCGCATGAGCCACGCCGGCCGCGTCAAGTGCATCTATATCGACCCGCCCTATAATACCGGCAACCGCGACTTCATCTACAACGACCGCTTCATCGACCGGGAGGACAGCTACCGGCACAGCAAGTGGCTGGAGTTCATGTATCGGCGCCTCGAGCTGGCACGCGAGTTGTTGGCGGAGGATGGCTCGATCTGGGTGTCGATCGACGACAATGAGGCCTTTCACCTTGGGATGTTGATGGATCAGGTGTTTGGCGAGCAAAACCGGATCGCCAACTGCATCTGGGAAAAGGCTTACTCTCCGAAAAATAGTGCCTTGCACTTTTCTGACGACCACGAATATGTGATGGTATACGCCTTGAATGGTGGGCGCTGGCGCCCGAATCCGATGCCGCGTACGGCAGCGCAAGACAAGAGTTACAAGAACGCCGACAATGATCCGCGCGGAATCTGGAAATCGTCCGACCTCTCGGCACGTAATCCGTATAGCCTTGGCATCTACCCGATTACCTGTCCATCCGGCCGTGTCATTGCCGGTCCCCCGTCGGGACGCTACTGGGTGGTGTCGGAACAGAAATTCAAGGAGATGGACGCGGACAAGCGGATCTGGTGGGGCAAGGACGGAAATAACGTGCCCGCGGTCAAACGGTTTCTTTCCGACGTCAAGCAGGGCGTAGTGCCGCAAACACTATGGAAGTATGAGGAGGTCGGTCATACCCAGGACGCGAAGAAAGAACTGCTGGATATCCTGCAATTTGCAGATTCGCAGTCTGTCTTTTCAACCCCCAAACCGCTGCGCCTGCTCGATCGTGTCCTGCATATCGCCACCCGACCCGGCGACCTGGTCCTCGACTTCTTCGCCGGCTCCGGCACCACCGCCCAGGCCGTGCTCAAATTAAACGCCGAGGACGGCGGGCAGCGCCGGTTCATTCTGGTCTCCAATACCGAGGCGACCGCCGATGAACCGGACAAGAACCTGTGCCGCGACATCTGCGCCGAGCGGGTGCGGCGGGTCATGACCGGCTACGTCAACCGCAAGGGCGAGCCGGTGCCCGGCCTGGGCGGCGGCTTCGCCTATCTGCGCACGCGCCGCATCCCGGCGGAGACCCTCTTTCGCGCCGTGCAGCACGCCCAGGTGTGGACCGCGCTCCAATTGATCCACGGCGATGAACTGAGCCCATTCGACCCGGGTGTGGAGGTCCAGGTGCTCGCCAGCGGTGAGGCGAAGGTCATCTACCTACCCAGGGTCAGCGAAACGGCAGTAGCCGCAGTGCAGGATGCGCTGGCCGGCGCCGCCCAGGTGGTCGTCTATTCCTGGCAGGCGCCGCTGCTCGCCCAGCGCATCGCCGATGCCCGGGTGAGCTTCGAGCCGATCCCGGAGTCGCTGGTCAGTCGCTTTGGCGCGGGGACCGGCCGATGAATCACATTGCCGCCAAGCAGTATCAACGGGAGGCGGTCGAGACCGCGCTGACGATCTTCCGCCATGCCGAGTCACAGCTCCGCCAAGCCCCGGACGCACGCGAACGGCGCGTCGCGAGCGCCTACAACGGCTGCGTCCTGCTGGAGGCGCCGACCGGCTCGGGCAAGACCCTGATGGCCGGGATGATCGCCGAGGCCTTCAGCCGTGTCGACCAGGAGGGCAATGCCCGTCTCCTCTGGTTCTGGTTCACGCCCTTCAAAGGCTTAGTGGATCAGGCACGCGGTGCCCTCAAGCAGGCCTTTCCCGGACTGCGGGTCCGCGACCTCCAGACCGACCGCGTCACCCGCAATGCCCGCAGTGGGGACCTCTTCGTGACGACCTGGGCAGCCGTGGCGGCCAACGACAAGGGCAGCCGACGGGCACGCCAGGACGGGGACAGCGCGCTGAGCCTGGACGAATTCGTCGCCCAATTGCGCGAGGACGGGTTCCGTATCGGCGCGGTGGTGGACGAGGCACATCATACCTTCTTCAAGGCGGGCGGCGAGTCCGTGAAGTTCTACCGCGAGGTCCTGAGCCCGGACTACACCCTGATGGTGACCGCTACCCCGAATGACCGGGACGTGGATCTGTTCAAGCGGGAGACCGGGATCGCGGAGATCCATCGCACGCAAAGAGGTGCTGATCTTCAAGGTCGCCGTGGCCCTGGGCTTCGACGCCCCGCGCGCCTTCGTGCTCGCCTCCCTGCGCGGCGCGAAGGACACTGACTTCGGCATCCAGGTGGTGGGGCGCATCCTGCGGGTGCATCGCCTGCTGCAACCCGGCACCCTGGACCGCACCCTGCCCCCGGGCCTGCGCTACGGCTATGTCTTTCTGGCGGACGCGGACAACCAGGGCGGCCTGGTCGGGGCCGGGGAGCGCATCAATGCCATTCGCGATGAGTTGTCGAAGATCTGCCCGGCGACCATCATCGTGCGGGTGGGGGATGGTGCGCCCGAGGTCCAGGTGGCGGCGCACGGCCAAGCGAGCCTGTTCCGGCCCCTGGCCGATTCGTCGGATTCTGATCCCACCTTGGAATCGCCGGGCACCGGCTCGGCGCGAGCCCCAACCGATCTGCGAGATCCCGGTGAGAGGGCCCCGATCGGCTATCCCCTGCCGCCGATCATGGACCTGTTGGGCGATCCGCTGACCGGGACCCTGTTGCCGGACCGCTCCGCCAGAGACCTGCCGGTCACGGCGGGACAGCCCATGCCGGCGCCCGCCACGCCGCGCCATCCATTGCGCGCCGATGCCGAGCGCGTGCTCAAGACCGAGCGGCTGCCCATCTCCACCGCCGACCTGCTCCAGTGTCTCGCCGCCCACATCGGCTTCGACGATACGGTGATCAACGCCGGACTGCGGGTCAACGTCACCCTGACCCGCAAGACGGTCGGCGTCTTCGACGGCGCCCAGGAGACCGGGCAGACGCAGGCCAGACTGGAGGACAAGGCCCTGGCCGCCCAGGCCCAGTTGCAGTTATTGCACTTCGGCTATCTGCACCCGCAAGACCTGTCCGCGGCATTGCTCGCCCGCTTGAAGACTGAATTCGGGCACCGCGGCTTTCCGGACGACCCGGCGACCCTGGATCGGGCACTCAACCTGATCATGGCGACCCAACCCGCCCTGTTGCGGCAGGCGGAAAAGGCGTGCGCCGGCCGCTTCGAAGAGGTGGTCGATACGGGACAATGGCCCGCGACGGTGGAAGCGCCGCCAGGCGCCGAGCGCTCCCGGCTCAATGTCTATGGCGTCATGCCCGATGGTCTCAATACCCTGGAATTGACCTTTGCCCGGCTGCTCGACGCCGAACTGTCCGGGGCCGTGGAATACTGGTATCGCAACGAACCGCGCAAACCCTGGTCGGTCGGTATCGTGCGCCCCACCGGCTATCAGTTCTTTCCGGACTTCATTCTCAAGGTCAAGGGCCGCAGCAAAGGCGGCGGCTTCCTATTGGTGGAGACGAAGGGCGACCACCTCATGAACAGCCTGGAGACCATCGAGAAGATCACCGCGGAACATCAGGTCTACGGCCCCGTCGTGATGCTGAAGCAAGACGCCAACGGGCGCTTCATGACGGTGCGCTGGTTCGAGAAGACCGGCCGTTGCGAGGAGGATCAGGTGTTCCGGGTGGAAAATCTGGCGGGGTATTGAAGGCAAATCACGGATGCGGGCTTCGCGGCGCTCAGGACGTCGCGTTGGTTGCTGCCGAAGGCGTGGTTCCCGACGCAACTGCGGTAGACCAGGGCGGACTCCGCGCCTGCCCGCTCGCGGCTGAGACCACCTGGGCCGACCATATGAAGTACCGGGGCGTCCCGCGCGACAATTTGTCGCATACCCATCGCCCGTCGCTTCCCAGACAATCCCTCCCATAACTGCCGATCGCCCACCCTGGCACCCGGTCGGCGGTTGGGCCGACCAGTCCCCGCCCCCGGGCATCGGTCGGCGAACCTGAGCGGCGCCGCCGCCCGGCGCTGCCCGCACCTTGGATCATCCAGGAATCTGACCGCATGCAGTCTCGTCTCAACCTCGTTACGGTATTCCTGGCCCTCTACGCGGCCTCCGGCCTGGCGGCGGAAGATACCGCCACCCTGCAGGAAGTCGTCGTCACGGCCCGCCCGGAGGTCCTCCCCGGTGCCGGTGCCACGACACTGAATGCCGCCGCGCTCGCCCCCAAGCGTGCCCGCACCAGCGACACCGCCAGCCTGCTCGTGGACATCCCCGGCGTCAGCACCTATGGCGCGGGCGGGGTCTCCGGTCTGCCGGTTATTCGTGGTCTGGCAGATGATCGCCTGCGCACGAAGGTGGACGGCATGGACCTCGTCGCCGCCTGCCCCAATCACATGAATTCACCGCTGTCCTCCATCGACCCGACGGCGGTGGACAGCATCCAGGTCTATGCCGGCGTGACACCGGTGAGTGTGGGCGGTGACAGCATTGGCGGCAGTATCGTGGTGCAATCCGCGTCCCCCGCCTTCGCGGACCCCGGCAAGCAGCTTGCGACGGGCAGCGCCGGCGCCTTTTACCGCAGCAACGGCGAAAGCTGGGGAGGCAACCTCTCCGGCAGCGTGGCCACCGACAACTTAAGTCTCAACTACACCGGTGCCTATGCCCAGTCCGACAACTACCAGGCCGGCGGCAATTTCAAGGACTATCGCTTCACCGGCCGGGTTGGGCACACCCTGCCGTTGGATCAGGTGGGCTCCACCGCCTTTGAGGCCATCAATCAGTCCGTCAAATTCGCGTGGAAGAACGACCGCAATCTGGTCAGCTTCACCTACGGCAATCAACACATCCCCTATGAAAACTATCCGAATCAGCGGATGGATATGACGGATAACCTGAGCGACCAGTTCAACCTGGCCTATACCGGCGAGCAGGGCTGGGGCACCCTGCAGGCACGGGTCTATTACGAACACACCCAACATGAAATGGATTTCGGCGACGATAAGCGGTTCTGGTACGGCCCCGGACAGCCCCCGAGCGGCTCCGGCGGCGACACCGCGCTCAACGGTATGCCCTGCGCGCCGATCTCCGGTATCAAAGTCGTCAAGGGCATGATGGTGGGATGTGCCGCGGGCATGCCGATGGACACGGACGGCAAGAACACCGGGGTCGCCGTCAGCGCCGCTATCCCACTGTCCCTGGAGCACCTCTTGCGCCTCGGCGCCGAGTACCAGAACTATCGCCTGGACGATTGGTGGCGCCCCTCCGGCGCCGGCATGTGGCCTTTTACCTTTTGGAACATCAACGATGGGCAGCGCAACCGCTTCGCCCTCTTCGGCGAGTGGGAGATGCGCCAGGAACGTTGGACCAACACCCTGGGCCTGCGCTTCGAGAACCTGGACATGAATGCAGGCCCGGTGCACGGCTACAACCTCGCGACCTACCCGACCAGCGGCAGCGGCGGCCTCGGCAACCAAACCCGTGATGCGGCGCTCTTCAATGCCCAGTCCCGCAAGCAGACCGACAACAACTGGGACCTGTCCTGGCTTGCCCGTTTCACGCCGGACGCCAACCAGGCTTATGAGTTGGGGCTGGCGCAAAAGACCCGCTCGCCCAATCTTTATGAGCGCTATTCCTGGTCCACCTGGCAGATGGCGGCCTTCATGAACAACTTCGTCGGCGACGGCAACGGCTATGTCGGCAACCTTGACCTGCAACCGGAGGTCGCCGGCACCCTGAGCCTCACCGCGAACTGGCACGATGCCGGCGAAGCTATCTGGGACCTCAAGGTAACTCCTTACTACACCTACGTGCGGGACTACATCGACGCGGTGCAATGGGACTCGACCACGAACGCCCCGCGCCGGGTACCCGTGGTCGATGACTTCACGGTGCTCAAGTATGTGAACCAATCCGCTCAGCTCTATGGCCTCGACCTCTCCGCGCACTACCTGGTGGCGGGCGGCACCAGGGGTGGCGATTTCACGGCGCAACTCGTGGCGAGTTACACCCGGGGCGAGAACCTGGATACCGGCGACAATCTCTACAATATCATGCCGTTGAACGCAAAGGTCTCGCTGATCCAGGCACTCGGTCCCTGGCGCAACACCCTGGAGGGCGAGTTCGTCGACGCCAAGGACCATATTTCCCAGGTGCGCAATGAAATGCAGACCGCGGGCTATGGGCTTGTCCACCTGCGCAGCCGCTATGAGAAGAAGACCTGGAGCCTGGAAGTCGGCATCGCCAACCTGTTCGACCGCGCCTATGACCTGCCCCTGGGCGGGGCCTATGTTGGTCAGGGCACGACGATGACCATACCGCCGGCGCCCAATCAACCTCAGTGGGGCACCCCCGTCCCCGGACCGGGCCGCTCCATCTATGCCGGTGTGACCGTGACGTTTTGAACCGCAAGGGAGCGCGTGATCGCTCACGACGCGGTCGGGCGTCGTTTGGATAGTTTGCGTTGGAGCGTGCGGCGATGCATCTTGAGGGCGCGGGCGGTCGCCGCGATGTTGCCGCCGTGTTCGGTCAGGATGCGCCGGATGTACTCCCATTCCATGTTCTGCACGGTCATGCGTTGGTCAACGGGCAGTTGCGCCGCCTCGCCGGCGTCATCCGCCAAGGCGCGAAGAATATCCGTCGTATCGGCTGGTTTGGCAAGGTAGTGAGCAGCACCGAGCTTCATCGCGCTGACCACGGTGGGAATGCTGGCATAGCCGGTAAGGACGAGAATCCGGGTGCCCGGCGAGATCGCCAGCAAGGGCGCGATGAGGTTGAGGCCGGACTCCCCGGCGAGGTTGAGATCGAGGACGATGTACTCGGGATCCTGTTCCCGGCAGGCGACCAAGGCGGCCAAGGCCGTGCCGACCGCGCAGACCTGAAATCCCCGGCGGGTCAGGGAGCGTGCCAACACCTCCCGATAGTGACCGTCGTCATCAACGATCAGCAAGGGTCGGGGGTCATTCGCCATCGGTAACCTCCAGCGCATGTGCAAGGGGGAGGCGCAGCCTGGCCGCGGTGCCGGAGTCGCACGGCGCGTAATCGAGGCTGCCCCGCCGGCGCTCGACGGCGGCCCGCCCCAAGAGCAGACCAACCCCCATGCCATCCGCCGAAACGATGGGACGCCGCTGAGTGAATGCCGCCAAGGCCGCGGGCGACATGCCGTGCCCGTCGTCCGCCACGGTTACATCCAGGTAGCCGCCGATGTCTTCGGCGGTGACCTGGATGCAGGTGGCCGTCGCCTTTACCGCGTTGTCGAGCAGGTTGGCAATCGCTCGTTCAATGGCAAAGTCGGGATTCACAGAGCGGGCGTGCAGACCCTGGCTGATAGTGATCGCGAGTGCGATGTCCGGATTCAGACTGTGCCAGGTCGCAAGAGTGCGGTGCAGCCAGGCCGCGGCGGAACTGGTTTCACTCTGGTCGCCACGCGCCTGCCCGGCCCGCGCTGCCAGTTGGCTCAGGGTCTGCTTACAGCGTTTGATCTGATCCTGCATCAACCGGACCTCAGGGACCAGCGCCGACGGCAACCGGCCGTCGTCCAGCAAGTCGTCGGCCAGAATATTCAGGGTGGCGAGCGGCGTACTCAGTTCATGCGCCGCCCCGGCCGCCTGGCTGCCCAAAGAGATCAGCAAGTCGTCACGTATAGCTTGTTCACGGGCCTCCATGATGGCCCGATCGCGGCGGCGAATACTCCTGGCCAGTTGCAGGACAAACCAGAGCAGTACCACGACCGAGAGCGCGAATACCAGCCACATGCCGAAGAGGTGCAGATTGACAGCCGTTTGGGAATTGGTAATGATCAGCGGCACATGGATACGCCACAGAAAGGAATAGAGCACGATGGCGCAGACCCCGAGGAACCAGGCCTGACGCTCGGTGAGGACGACAGCGCCGATGGCGACCAGCGGCAGAAAAACCGATATCAGGGGGTTGGTCGCCCCGCCCGAGAGGTAAATATAGGTACCCCAGGCGGCCAGCTCGAAGAGCAGCCCAACGAAGGGCGACCTCATCGGCATAGCGTCGTCAGTACCCGGTGAAAAGCGGGCCGCGACCGCCAGCCCGAGGTTGATGCCGCCAACCACCATGGCACACCCCAGAAGGCGTATCATCAACTCGGACGCACCGAAGAGATAGGGGCTCGCCAGCGCTGCCAGCACCATGACCAGCACCGACAACCAGCGCAGCCTCAGCAGGTGGGACTGGGTTGTTCCGATCAATGAGTCGATCACGGGATGGTCCGGTGCCTCTTGCGCACGAGCGCCCGCGCAGACCGCCGCCGGATGGCTGCCGTTGGCAAGGTTGCGCGTCGGCACAGCCGCAAGCGTCGGGACGACGCGGACGGTCCGCCATTTTATCATCGTACTGCGGTGGATGCCCAAGCCCACTTCGGGCACTATCGGTCAACGATCATGCAGGGTACACCGGGCCGCCAAGGCTGAAGCCTTGGACTCCGAAAGAGAACCCCGCCCGCGGTCTCAGACCACCAGCGCCTGCGCCAAGGCGCGGCGGAAGAACTCGGGCTGGGCCAAGGCCGCCTGATGGATCTCGGCGTTGTAGTACTGGGTCTCGAAGGGCTTGTCGCGGGCGTCGGCGGTGCGAAACACCTCCAGGGAGGCGCCCTGGCGGGCCATGGTGGCGGTCATCCAGCCGGAGGGGTAAACGGTCTGAGGAAAGAACAGGCTGCGGGTGGTGTCGAAGCCGGCGCGGCGCATGGCGGCGTGCATATCGGTGAGGATCTGCATGTGGTACAGGGGCGACTCGCTCTGCTGGACCAGGATGCCGCCGGGGGCGAGCGCCCGCGCGCAGTCCTGGTAGAAGTCGCCGCTGAAGAGTCCGAGCGCGGGGCCCACGGGGTCGGTGCTGTCGACGATGATGAGATCCAGGCCGGCCGCCGGTGCCTCCTGGACCCAGCGGATGCCGTCGGCGAACAGGAGCCGGGCACGCGGGTCGCGGTTGGCATTGGTGAGTTCCGGGAAGAAGCACTCGGCGGCGCGGGTGACGCCCTCGTCGATGTCGATCTGGACCACCGACGCGACCCCGGGGTGCTTCAGGACCTCGCGCAGGGTCCCGCAGTCGCCGCCGCCGATGATGCAGACGCGCCGCGGGTCCGGGTGGGTGAAGAGCGCCGGGTGGGACATCATCTCGTGATAGAGGAAGTTCTCCCGGCTGGTGAGCATGACGAACCCGTCGATGACCATGAGGTTGCCGAACCCGGTGGTGGCGTAGACCTGGATCAACTGATAGGGGGTCTGCTCCTCATGGAGCTTTTCGGTCACCTTGAGCGAAAAGGCAGAGCCCTCGTCCTCGACGATCTCGGTAAACCATTCGTTGGGTTCGAGCATGGCACACTCCCTCGGAGTGAAACGGGTGGGTAGAGCGGATGGGTGAAGCGGCTAAGTAACACTTATTAATGAACCGTTCCTAAGCCGGCGAGGCTGGTACCGCGAAGCGCATTTCCCGATGCCAGTCTGGCGATCGATCTGCAGCCAAGAAATTAGACAGGATTAACAGGATATTGCAGGATTAACAGGATAAATCAGCGGGCGACGTGCAGCAACAACGCATCCTGTAAATCCTGAGAAATCCTGTTAATCCTGTCCATTTATCAGGCTCACGGTTATTCTCGAATAGTACCGGGATTTGCGCTTCGCGGCACTAGCGCGGGAAGCGGTCGTCCAGGTTGGCCGGGCACAGGACCTCGCGCATGATGCCGATCAGGTCCAGCAGTTGGCCGTTGCGGATGCGGTAGAAGATGCGGTTGGCCTCCTTACGCGCGACCACGATGTTTTTGTTGCGCAGTTGCTCCAGGTGCTGGGAGATGTTGCTCTGGGAGGTGCCGGTGCGCTCTACGATCTCGCCCACCGAGAGCTCTTTGTCCCCCAGCGAGCACAGGATCTTCCACCGCAGGGGATGGGCCATGGCCTTGAGCGCGTTGGCGGTGAGGTCGGTATGCGCATCTTGCGGCAGGTCGGGGTCGGTCTGGTCGTTCATTATGAGGCATCCTGTGGCAGTTCGCGCTCACCGCGCTCTTGGGTTGTCGCGGGGTCGGGGTCCGTCGCGACCCGGACATAGCCGGTCATATCCTTGGCGATGCAAATGATATCGCTGATCTCCCCGGCGGTGTCGGTGACCGCGGTGCGCGCGAACAGGATCGGCACCCGCCGCCCGTCGCGCGCGATGAAGCGCGCCTCGATCTTGCTGAGCGCTCCGGTGCGGATCAGGGCCTCGAGCCAGGTGCCCCAGAAGGCCCCAGCCGCCTCGTCCCCGTCCTCTTCGAAGACGTCGCCGATGCCCATGCCGATCAGGTCCGCGGGGGCATAGCCGAGCATCCGGCAGGCGGCCGGGTTGGTGAGTTTGATGGCGCCGCCGGGCTCCAGGACCAGGAGCGCCTCGCCCATGTGGGTAATGATGTTCTCCAGGTATTCCCGCGCCTGCGCCAGCTCCGCGGTGCGCTCGGCGACCCGCTGCTCCAGCACCCGGTTGAGCCCGCGCTCCTTCTCGATCAGCCGGAAATAGGTGCTGATCTTGTTGATGAGGAGGCTGTCGTCGATCGGTTTCAGCAGGTAGTCCACGGCCCCGACGGCGAATCCGCGCTGCTGGAACTCCTCCGACTTGAAGGCGGCGGTGAGGAAGATGATCGGGATGTCGCGCGTGCGCTTGCGCAGCTTCAGCAGCGTGGCGGTCTGAAAGCCGTCCATTTCCGGCATCTGCACGTCCAGGATGATGAGGTCGATGTCCGGGTGGCGGTGGGTGAGGTCGATCGCCTGCGCCCCGGAGGTGGCCTCCAGCACGAGCGCATCCAGGTGCGCCGCGATCAGGGTGCGCAGCGTGAACAGGTTGTGCGCGTGATCATCGACGATCAGCAGCTTGAATCCGGCGAAATTGTTCATCCCGAGAAGCTCTTGGCAACGAGTCAAGAACAAGTTAAACACAGGTCTTGATCATGGTTCCGGCCGCAACCCTGACCAGTTGTCGTAATCGTAATCGTAGAAGCGATGCCATTTGAGTGCGAGAGAATCCGGGGCACTACGATAACCTCGATTACGACGATGAACCGCCGCGCTGGTCTGGATTACTGATCAGTGCCGCCGGTCGGCAGCCCGGCGAGGACCGCCCGGAGCCCGGCCGCCGCCACCGGTGTGGGCAGGAAGGCGAGCGCGCCGGCCGCGCGGCAGGCCTCGGCCTGGGCCGCGGCGAGGGCGTCCCCAATGACCGCGACGGCGATTGCCTGGGCTTGATTTTCCTTCAAAAGGCCGATGATCGTATCACAGGTCTCGCGCGCCGACACCCGCGCGGCCAACAGCACCAGCAGACAACCCCGGGGCTCCTCCCGCAGGGTCTCCAAGGCCTCGTCCAGGTCCGCCGCGCTCTGCACCGCGAGCCCATAGGCGCTGATGAGCCCCGCCAGGTGGGCCAGGGTCGGGACGTCGCGGTCGATGATGAGGACCCACTGACCAGACTGCGCCGCAGTCGGCGCGCTCGGCACCTCCGGCGCGGCGGCCGGGGGCGCCGCCGCGGGTAAGCACGGCGCTGCCGCCGCGGCGTCACCCTCCTGCGCGGACAGGGGCAGCCGCAGGGTGAAGCAGGAACCGGCCCCCGGGGCACTGCGCACCTCGATGCGTGCGCCCAGGAGCTTGGCCAATTCACGGCTGATGGAGAGCCCGAGCCCGGTGCCGCCATAGCGGCGGCGGGTGGAGCCATCGGCCTGCTGGAAGGCCTCGAAGATGATCTCCTGCTTGTCCTCGGCAATGCCGATCCCGGTGTCGGTGACACTGATGGCGAGCGGGCGCGCCGGGTCCTCGCTCGCCGTCAGGCTCAAGGTGACGCTGCCCCGGTCGGTGAACTTGATCGCGTTGGCGAGGAAGTTCTTGAGGATCTGCCGCAGCTTTTCCCGATCGGTGAAGATGCGCGCCGGGGCCGCCGGGTCGCAGTGCAGGTGCAGCGCGACCGGCTTGTCCCCGGTCAGGGGGGCGACCAGTTCCATGAGCTCGTCGAGCACCGCGGGCAGGTCCACCCAGGCCAGGTTGACCGGGACATGGCCGGCCTCGATCCGCGAGATGTCCAGGATATCGTCGATCAGGGTGCGCAGGTCGGTCCCGGCCGCGTGGATCACCTGCGCCTGGCGGCGCTGGGCCTCCGACAGGCCGCCGCCGGCGGCGGCCAGCATCTTGGACAGCAGCAGGATGGAGTTGAGCGGGGTGCGCAGTTCGTGGCTCACGTTGGCCAGGAACTCCGACTTGTAGCGGTTGGAGCGCTCCAGGGCCGCGGTATGCTCGCGCCCGGCGCGCAGGTGTTCGGCATGGGTCTGCGACAGGGCGGTGAGTTGCTCGCCCAGTTCCCGGACCTCCCGGGGTCCCCGCCAGTGCAGACGCAGGGGTAGACCGTCGCGCAGGATGCGCCCGACCACGCCGGTCAAGGCCTGGCCGAAGCGCTCGAGCCGCCGGGCGATCCAGCGCGCCAGCACCAGGACCACCAGGACCAGGACGAAGATGATCGACAGCACCCGCACCATCAGGGCATTGCGAAAATTCTCGATCGGCGAGGGGTCCACCGCACGCCCCACCCACAGGGGCTCGCCGTCCTCGGTGGCGAACATGGGCACCCACAGGAACTGGCGGCCGCCCCCCTGCCACAGGGCCAGGGTGCGCTGGCTGAAGATCTCCGCAAGCCCCGGGAAGGCCGCAAAGGCCGCCGGCGCACCCCCGACCGGCTGGCCGGGACGCAGATAGCTGCCGTCCTGATTGACCCACAGGGTATCGCGGTAGGCCTGGGCCAGGCCGCCCACATCGATCCCCATGACCACCACCCCCTGCGGCTGACGGGCACCGCCGCCGATGGGGCTCACCAGGCTCAGGGTCATGAAGCGGCGCGGGTCCTTGACCCCGGCCGCCGGGTCCACGCGGATCCGGCTCACCAGCACCGCCCCGGGCGCCAGGGCGAGCCCCGCGGTGACGAACTCATCGGTAGGCGCCTGGGACATAGCGGGCGGCGGTTGCGTCGGCGGCTGCCACTCCAGGGTGCGCGGGTCCCGGGCCAGCCAGAAGCGCTCCTCTGCGTGGTCGTCGAGGAAGAGGACCGCGATGATGTCGCGTTGGTCGCCGAGGATTTGATTGACCCAGCCGGTGTAGCGGGCGCGTGCCAGGTCGATCTGGTCCCGCTCCCCCTGGGCACCCAGGATCAGCCCGGGCTCCGGCAGCTTCGCCAGCAGCCGGATCATCTCGTGACAACTCGCCAGGTGCTGATCCAGGTCGCGAAAATCCGCCCGCAGATTCAGGAGGTAGGCACGCTGATAGAAGAGCGCGGTGCGCTCCAGTACCAGGGGCAGGTTGATGGCGACCGCCAGCAGCAGGGGCGTGAGCCCGAACACCAGCAGGAAGACCAGGATGAGGGCACGCAGCTTCACGGTGAGGTGACTGCCCGGTCGCGGGGCGGCCGCGCCGCGGCCGCGCCGTGCGGGGTAGCGATTGGCCTCAGTTTACCCGTGCGGAAGAGCGCCGGAGGGACCGACCCGCCAGCCGCAGTCGCGTGGGTCGACCAGGGCGCAAGGCGGCCACCGCGGCTGGCCGTCCGGGCGCTCAAGAAACCGACATGGCCTGCACCAGGCCCAGAACCACCGCGGCATGGCCTTTCGGCTTGACATCCGAGAGGGCGTGCCGGACCAGGCCCTGCTTATCGATGACGAAGGTGGAACGCACGATGCCCATGCGCTTCTCGCCGTGGGCCTCCTTCTCCTGCCAGACGCCGTAGGCCTCGCAGGCCTCACCGTCGGGGTCGGCGAGCAGGCGCAGGGTCAGTCCGTATTTGTCCCGAAAGGCCCCGTGGCTGATGCAGGTATCGCGGCTGATGCCCAGCACCTCGGTGTCCGCCGCCTCGAACTCCGGCTGCAGATCGCTGAAGTCCAGGGCCTCCATGGTGCAGCCCGGGGTATCGTCCTTGGGATAGAAATAGATCACCAGGTTACGCCTGCCGATCAGGGCCTCCAGGTTGACCCGCTCCATGTCCGCGTCGGGCAGTGAAAAGACGGGTGCCTTGTCGCCAGGCTCAAGCATAGGGTCTCACTCCGGTGGTGGGGGGGCGCTCCCCGAATTTAGGCAGCCCTGGCGCCGTCGTCAACCGCAAGCCCGGCGTGGCCTTCCTGGACACCCCCACAGCCCCCTGGGAGCAGCGGACACCAACGTCGGCGATGGCCACACCATGCACGGCACACCGAGGCCCCACCCGTAAGCCGCCGGCGGCCCGCCGCGGCCTGTCCTTGCGCATTCGCAACGTATCGCGGAGGGATACAATGTTAAAGTATTAGCGTATACTAAAGTACAGGATCACCCCTATCCGACAGCATCGGGCGCGCGCTGCATCAGGCTGGACGGCCGGATCTACGCCCCCGCGCGTCGCAATTTTCGCAACAGCAGTTTCCGGAGGCGAAACCATGAGCTTCGACGCACTGACCATGATCGGCATCTTCACCAGCATCCTGAGCGGCGGTTTTCTGATCGCCCTCGTTTCCCGCAACGACGCTGGCGAGTTGCACGCAAACCCGGCGTGCGGCGGCGAAGGGCCGCTGACCGCTATCCCTGCGACCCTGACCAAGCCCTGAGCGCCCGGACCGCGATCAGGCCCAAACCGACCCCTAAGGCCGCTGACCGGCCCCTGAACAACAAGTCAAAACGTCCGTCGCTCGCTGGTCCCGGCCGGGGCGCTGCCGCCCGAGATGGAACGCCCGGCCGACGTGACGATTTGCAGGCAGCAAGCCCTTAAGACCGCAACGACAGTCGCATGTCTGTCGTCGCGGTCTTTTTTTTGAGGCAGGCCCCGGCGCCCCCGCGACACCACTGAGGGCCGCCACCGACGTGCGACTCAGTACGTCAGGACCGGGGGCAATGACTTGGCCTGGGAAATCCAGTTCTGGACCATGGACTGGGTCGGCGGCTTGGTGGTGAGCTTGTCGCGCTCGTTGGTCTCGTTGATCTTGGCGTAGAGGTGGTCGGCCCGGCGGCTGGCCAATTCCTTGACCGTGTCCACCCCGGCGATCTCCAGCAGGTCCGAGTAGACACCCGAGATGCCGCGCACCCGCGCCAGGTCCGAGCGGTTGGCAAGGTGCAGTATGTCCGCGTTCTCGCAGCCGCAGAAGCCGGCCAACTCCTTGCGCAGCGCGGGGGTGGCCGCGGCCCTGACCAACTGCTCGTTATCCCTGATGCCCCGTTCGTGCAGCTTGGCAACAACTTCGTCGATCGCGCCCTCGAGGTCTTTGATGGGGGTCGTCATGGGTGCTCTCCGGATGGCAGGGTGGGACGGTGGAAGCTGGGCGGTTCAACGCGGTCCCGAACGTCAATTCTCTAGCGCCATGATAGGCCAAGACCCCCGCCGGAAGCGAGAAGGCATCGCAAGCGACGCGCCCGCGGCGACCGCCGAGCCGCGCCGCACGGCCACGGCGCGCCCCCGGTCTTCCCGTGTCGGCGCACCCGGGCGCGGATCCGCCGATTGACACCGCGGCCCAAGGTTCCTAGCATCCGCCCCCCACCCCTGCGCGACCTAAGCCCCATGCCCAAACTCACCCCCCTGCACTGGCTCCTGGCCGCCGTCTTCCTGGCCTTCTACGGCTTCGCCGTGTTCGCCGTCACCCGCGACTACTATGTCCGCCATCCGGTGCGCCCACCGGCTGCCCGTGGCGCCGCCGCCGCGCCCGCCGCGCCCGCCGGGCACCCGGCAACCCGCGCCCCAGGCGCCACGGCCCCCGGCGCGGCCCCGCGCGGCGGCGGCGACGCCGTCCCGGCGGCGCTCACCGAGACCGATGCGGACCTGCTGCGCCGACGCGCCGATGCGCTCTTCAGTGAGGGACATTACCGCGAGACGCTCCCGGTCTATCGGCGCATCCTGGAACTGGCCCCGGAGGACCTGGAGACCCGCAACGACCTGGGACTCGCCCTCTATTACACCGGTGACGCCTCAGGGGCACTGGAGCAATTGCGCACGGCGACCGCCGCCGATCCGCGGTTCCAGCGCGGTTGGCTGACCCTGGGCTACGTCACCCTGGAGAGCGGCGACAAACCCAAGGCCCGCGAGGCCCTGGGGCAAGCGCGCGACCTGGGGCCGGACAATCCGCTCGGTCAGGAGGCCGTGCGCCTGCTCGGGGTGGCGAAAGACTGAAAAAGGGGGATTGTCCGCAAATAAACGCAAATAAACGCAAATGAAGACGGGGCGGCCGGTGATGCTGCCCGACTCCGCGAGGCGGTCACCAAGCCGCCTGTCGGCACGGTCATTGTCTTACACCCCGCAAGATTGGATCTTATTTGCGTTCATTTGCGTTCATGTGCCGACCTCCCGCTTGAGTGGGTGAAGCGCCGCACTCCAGTTCGTCGAGCCGCCGCCGCAGGTCCGCGAGTTCCTGCTGCTGGCGCTTGAACTGCTTGAGCAACGCCGGCAGTTTGGCCAGTGCCCCCAGCTCCCGCAGGGTCTCCTTTAGCGGCCGGGCCGGGGTGCCGAACACCGCGGCGCCCGGCGGCACCTCCTTGGTCACCCCCGACTGGCCGCCCAGGCGGGCGCCCGCCCCCACTTCCACATGATCCGAGACCGCCACCTGACCGCCGATCACCGCACCGGCACCCACGCGGCTGCTCCCCGCCACCCCGGCCTGACCGGCAATGATGACATGGGCCCCGATGTCCGTGTTGTGGGCGATCTGCACCAGATTGTCGATCTTGGCCCCGCGGCGGATCCGGGTCTCACCCAGGGTCGCCCGGTCCACGCAGCAGTTGCAACCGATGTCCACGTCGTCCTCGATCACCACCCACCCGAGTTGCGGGACCTTGCGATGGCCCTGCCCGTCCCAGCGAAAGCCGAAGCCGTCCCCGCCGAGTACCGCCCCCGAGTGGACGATACAGCGCTCCCCGACACGGGTATCCCGGTGCAGGGTCGCATTGGCCTCGATCACGCAGTCCGCCCCCAGCGTCACCCCGGGACCCAGGTAGGCGCCCGCACCGATGGTACAGCGCGGCCCCACCCGGACCCCGGCGGCAAGCACCGCGCAGGCCCCCACCGCCACCCCCTCGTCCACCACCGCCCCCGCGTCGATCACCGCGCTCGGGTGTATCCCAGGTACCTCCGAGTCCGGCCGAAACGACTCCGCGACCAGGAAAAAACTGGTCCGCGGCTCCGCCACCCGGATCAACAGGGGCCCGCCGACCGTCGGAAAGCCCTCGTGCACCAGCACCGCCGCGGCACCCGAGCGGTGCACCGAGTCCGCCTGATCCGCCCCCTCGGCGAAGCACAGGTCGGTGTCCCCCGCCAGTTGCAGCGTATTGACCCCGTGAAATTCGGGGGACAGCAAGGCGGGGCCGAGCGTCGGCACCGGGACCGCGAGCCGCGCGCAGAGTTGAGGAAGATCAAAGACCATGAAGGCTCCCATGGGGGCTGGATGAAGTGAGTCGGGAAGGAAGATGGGGGCGCCGGCCGTGATTGAACCCGCGATGGTACTAGGATCATCAACGGCCATCATGGCAGCCCGGCCGCGGGACGGATGACCTTGCGCATCAACACCTCGTCCTGGCCTGCGACCACCAGGTCGGCGATGACACCGACCGGGTGAAAGCCCTGTTTCTCGTAGAAGCAGCGGGCGCCGGTATTGAAGCCGGAGACCAGCAGCCAAAGGTTTGCGGTGCGTCGGCGGTAGTGCGACTCGATGAACTCCAGGGCCGCACGGCCCACGCCTTGGCCCTGGGCCCGCGGGAGCACCACGAAGAGTTCGATATAGGCCCCGCGCAGCCAGGGGTGGCGCACCACCACCAGTCCTTGCGGCTCACCGTCACGCATGGCGAGGTAGTGGGTCAGGTCCGGGTGGGTCGACTCAAGCCCCCGCGCCAGGGTCTCGGCCTGGTAGCCCAGGGTGCGCCAAGGGTCGATCCCGGCCAGGGTGGCGCCGATGGCCGCGGCTTGCTCCCGCCCCAGGGCCGCCCGCGCGACGAAGTCAAGGCGCCCGCTGCTCATCGCCCGGTCCCGCCCCGATCGGACAAGTAATCGCCGCCGAGCCGCCCGGCGCCGGTCACTGCGCAGTAGCGCGGCCAGCCAGTTGTGCCTGGAGCCGGGCGAGTGCCTGCTCCGCCTCCTGCGCTCGCCGCTCGGCCTGCCGACGCGCCTGTGCCTCGGTGTCGGCGCGATTCGATTCGGCGGCGGCGCGCTCCTCGGCCGCCCGCCAGCCGGGCAGCACGAAGGCGGCATAGACCGGATCATCGCGCAGTGTGCCGTGTGCGGGCCGACGGCAGAGGTCTGCCACACGAAACTGCAGGCCGGGCAGGACCCGTGAGCGGATCACGCCCTCGTCCGGCGTGATCGGGACATAGACACCGGCCGCCGTGCGGGTAAAGAACGCCTGCTGCTCGGGGGCGCGGTGCAGGATGTAATACTCCGGGACGCCGCCCGCGGCATACTCGGCCTTCTTGACCACGGTGTCGCGCAGGAGGTCGCGGCGCTCCTGATCCGACAGGGCCTCGACGCAGAGGTCGAAGACGCCGCGATAGGACGCATCCAGCGGCAACAGCGGCCGGGGGTTGTCATTGCAGACCACGCCGAAATCGGGCTTGCGGATGACGGTACCGGTCGGCAGCGGCAGCCGAAAGCCCATCTCCAGCGCCACCATTTTAGCGATGGGCCGGGCGGTCAGAAAGTGCTCCAGCAGCAGCATGAACCACTGGTAAACGAGGAAGGTCTCGTAGTTGGACACCGGCTTTTCCTCCAGACGCCCGTTGTTCCATTCGTAGTGGACGTCGGAGTCGAGGTAGTAGTCGCGCCAGTACTCCTCCTCCGAGACATAGCGGCCGGCCGCCGAAGGGGGCGGGACAGGCGCCGGTTCAGGCCGCGTGCGGGGCGGTTCGGCAAGGGCGGTCTGCGACATGGGCGTCTCCCGGGGCAGTGGCGGTCATGGACATAGCCTAGCACGACCCCACAGGGCCGGACGGGGCATTCGCCCCGTCCGAAACGTTTTACTTGGACCTGCCGAGATGACACATTCCGGCCATGGATTGACATGTCTTGCAGGCGCTACTTGGGGCCCTGATGGTACCATGGGGAGACCCACACCCCTGCCCGACCGCTCTAGCCGGAGCGTTCCACCTCCTATTCCTTGATCGCCTTACCGCCATGCGCCCACGCAATCAGAAAGCCATCCTGCTATCCGGCTTTGCACGAGGCGGAACCAATATCGCCTGGAATATCCTGCAGTCGCATCCGGAGATCTGCTCACCGATCAAAGAAACCGGTGAGCTTTTCGCGCACTCCCGATTATTAAGAACTGCCCATCGCATCGGCGGGCGCCTTGGTTCAGCATTTCTGATCCGTCGGGTGCTTTACGGCCAGAAAATGTTGACACTCTCGCATCCAGAAAACCGGTTTATCTCCAATGAGATTGCATATACGCGGCAAGCGGTGAACGATTCGATCCTCTGTCTGAAATCCGTTAATCATGATGTGCGATATACCGAAACACTGCTGAAGGCATATCCCGAGCTTTATTTCATCGCCCTCGTTCGAGACGGTTATGCATTGTGCGACGGCTACATTCGCCGCGGCGGCACGGCGCAGGAGGCCGGGCAACTTTATGCCGAGATGGCTGGGGCATTTCAGCGTTGTGCCACGATGGTGAAGCACTTTGAGATGATTAAGTTTGAAGATATTGTGCAGCGACCCTTCGAGGTCGCGAGAGTTCTTTTCGAGTTCGCAGGCATGAACCAAATCGAAGTCGATTGGCTCCGGCTGAAATCCAAGCGGTTGATCAATCGGTCCGGTAGCCATCAGGTGGTCTTCGGAGCCGAAAACCGCAAATATTGGTTCGACCGAAACACGGTGACCAACATCCTCGTTCCGGATATCAACCAATATCAATCGGAGCGACTGACACCCCAGATGGTGCGTGATTTCAATCGCCTCGGCCACTGGGCTTTAGCCTACTTCGGATATCCCGTACGCGATACTTGATCGCGGTGCATCCGCAGACCCGACCCTACGGCCACGGCGCGGGCAGCGGTCCGCGCAGCGGACCCTACAACAACACCCGCTCGATTCCGCCGTTCTGGACGTCCTTCAGGAAGGCCTCCTGCCACCCCTGGCCCAGCAGGCGGCCGGCCAGTTCCACCACCACATAGTCAACGCTAAGCCCTGTCTCGTCGGTGTATTTTGCGAGGCCCTGCTGGCAAGCGGGGCAGGCGGTGAGCAGCTTGACCGCGCCGCGCTCGGTGCGGTCCCGGCCGGTCAGGGCGCGGATGCCGGCGGTCAACTCCTCCTGTTTGCGCAGGCGCAACTGGTTGGCGATGTCGGGGCGGGCGGTGCCCAGGGTGCCCGCCTCGCCGCAGCAGCGCTCCGACAGGCGCACCCCCTGCCCCATCAGGCTCGCGGCCACCTTGAGCGGGGCATGGGTCTTCATCGGCGTGTGGCAGGGATCATGGTAGAGGTATTGCACCCCCGCGGCCGGCGTGAGCCCCACCCCCTGCTCCATCAGCCACTCGTGGATGTCCAAGAGCCGGCAGCCGGGGAAGATCTGGTCGAACTGGTACTTGAGCAATTGATCCATGCAGGTCCCGCAGGACACGACCACGGTGCGAATATCGAGATAGTTGAGCGTATTGGCGACACGATGGAAGAGCACCCGGTTGTCCATGGTGATCTGCCGGCCGCGTGCATCCTGGCCCGCGGCGCGCTGCGGATAGCCGCAACACAGATAACCAGGCGGCAGCACCGTCTGGGCGCCCTGGCGGTAGAGCATGGCGAGCGCGGCCAGACCCACGTCCGAGAACAGGCGTTCGGCCCCGCAGCCGGGGAAATAGAAGACCGGCGGCGCGTCCTCCGGCGCGACCCGCGGGTCGCGCAGGATCGGCACCTGGGTGCGGTCCTCCAGCCGGAGGATGTGGCGAAAGCCTTGCTTGGGCAGGTCCACCCGGATGGGGCGGCTCACCAGGTCCAACAACTGGCCGATCGGGGCCGGTCGGCCGGTGGTGGCGGCGGGGTGGGCGGTCCGCCGTCGCGTGAGTCCCAGGGTGCGCGCGGCGGCATGGGCCAGGTTGAGCCCGGCGAAGCCCCATTCGACCAACCCCTTGCGCAGGAGCCGGATGGTGCGGGGATTGGTGGTATTGAGGAACTGCATGGCCGCCCAGGCGCCGGGATTGAAGCGCTTCTGACCGCGGCTGACCAGGATGCGGCGCATCCGCATGGTCACGTCGCCGAAGTCGATGCCGACCGGACAGGGGTTCAGGCACTTGTGGCAGATGGTGCAGTGGTCCGCCAGGTCGTTCAGCGCGGCGATGTGGCGGTGCGACAGCCCGCGGCGGGTCTGCTCCTCATAGAGGAAGGCCTCCAGGATCAGCCCGGCCCCCAGGATCTTGTTGCGCGGTGAATAGAGCAGGTTGGCCCGCGGGACATGGGTCATACACTTGGGCTTGCACTTGCCGCAGCGCAGGCAGTGCTTCACGTCGTCATTGACCCCGCCGAGTTCCGTCTCTTCCAGGATGATGGCCTCCTGCTGGACCAGCCGCAGTGAGGGCGTATAGGCCCCGTCCAGCCCGCTGCCGGGCATCAGCTTGCCGCGGTTGAAACGCTGGTGCGGGTCCACCCGCTCCTTATAGGCGACGAAGGCGGCGAGCTTGGCGGGCTCCAGATAGCGCAGCTTGGTGATGCCGATCCCGTGCTCCCCGGAGATGACCCCGCCCAAGCCGACGGCGAGCGCCATGATCCG
>Ga0247840_10004006_pt1 | contig 23969 bp, 25 predicted proteins | sample LaCruzMarch2015__FD_192404 | JGI IMG/M metagenome (GOLD analysis project Ga0247840, IMG submission 192404) | Freshwater microbial communities from meromictic Lake La Cruz, Castile-La Mancha, Spain - LaCruzMarch2015_17m | ecosystem: Environmental > Aquatic > Freshwater > Lake | place: Spain...
GCCAGATCATCGCGGACGCGATGGACAAGGTCGGCAAGGACGGCACGATCACCGTCGAGGAAGCCAAGAGCATCGAAACCACGCTCGACGTGGTGGAAGGCATGCAGTTCGACAAGGGCTATCTTTCGCCCTATTTCGTGACGAATGCCGAGAGCCTCGAAGTCTCGTTCGACAACGCCTACATCCTCATTCACGAGAAGAAGATCAGCTCCCTCAAGGACCTGCTCCCGCTTCTCGAGAAGATCGCCAAGAGCGGCAAGCCGTTCCTGATCATCGCCGAGGACGTCGAGGGCGAAGCCCTCGCGACGCTCGTCGTGAACAAGCTCCGCGGCACGCTCCAGGTCGCAGCCGTCAAGGCTCCCGGCTTCGGTGACCGCCGCAAGGCCATGCTCGAAGACATCGCCGTCCTCACCGGTGGCAAGCTTCTCAGCGAAGATCTCGGCATCAAGCTCGAGAACGTCGGGCTCGAAGACCTCGGCCGCGCCAAGCGCGTCACCGTGGACAAAGAGAACACCACGATCATCGAAGGCGAAGGCAAGGGCTCGGACATCCAGGGCCGCGTCAGCCAGATCCGGCGTCAGATCGAAGAGACCACCAGCGACTACGACCGCGAGAAGCTCCAGGAGCGCCTCGCCAAGCTCGCAGGCGGTGTGGCCGTCATCAACGTCGGCGCAGCGACCGAGACCGAGATGAAGGAGAAAAAAGCCCGCGTCGAAGACGCCCTCCATGCGACCCGTGCGGCCGTTGAGGAAGGGATCGTTGCCGGCGGCGGTGTCGCCCTCATCCGCGCTCAGAAGGTCCTCGATACTCTCACCCTCACCGGTGATGAAGAGATCGGGCTCCAGATCGTGCGCCGCGCGATCGAGCAGCCGCTCCGCACCCTGGCCGACAACGCCGGGCAGGAAGGCGCGCTCATCGTGCAGGAAGTCAAGAAACGCAAGGGCGCCGAAGGTTACAACGTCGCGACCGGCGAATACACCGACCTCATCAAGGCCGGCGTCGTCGATCCCGCCAAGGTGACCCGCAGCGCGCTCCAGAACGCCGCGTCCATCAGCGGACTCCTCCTCACCACGGAAGCTCTCATCACCGAGCTCCCCGAGAAGGATAAAGCTCCCGCCATGCCCGCCGGAGGCGGCATGGGTGGAATGGGCGGCATGGACTACTAAGTCCGCGCTCCGAATAAAAACTCAAACCGGAAAGCCGGGGCCGCAAGGCCCCGGCTTTTCTGCTTTCCGCCCCCGCTTGACCGGCACCTTCTCATCCTTTACCACCATTTCACCATGAGGACCACTTCGCCCGCCTCCGTCCCCCCGGGGCCCTGGGTGTTTGTCACGGGCGCGTCCAGCGGCATTGGACACGCCATGGCTCAGGCGCTCTGCCAGAGCCACTACCGCGTGATCGCCACGGTCCGTCAGGAAGCAGACATTTCCAGACTAAAAGAGGAACTCGGCCCCAACGTTTTTCCGCTGCTGCTGGACGTGACGGATGAGGCGAGCCGCCGGGACGCCTGCGCCTCTGCACAAGCGCTTGTTGGATCGGAAGGACTCTACGCGCTGATGAACAATGCCGGCATCGGAGTTGCCGGGCCTGTGGAGTGCCTTCCGATTGATGCTCTCCGTCATCAGTTCGAGGTGGATGTCTTCGCGCAGATCGCGCTCGTGCAACTTCTCCTCCCGCTCCTCCGGCTCGGCCGCTACGCCCGCGCCGGCCGGATCGTGAACACCTGCTCGATCAGCGACTACACCACGATGCCGTTTTTCGGTGCGCTTTGCGCAGCGAAGCAGGCGCTGCACGGTCTCGGCGATGCTTTGCGCCAGGAACTCCACAGCTCTGGAATCCACGTGGTGGCGCTGGAACCGGCTTCCATCAAAACTCAGGCCATGGAAAAGGTCAAAGCGGGCAGCGGGACTTTGCTGGCGGCACTGCCTCCCGAGCAGCAGCAAAGATACGGCGGCATGCTCCGCGTGTTTATAGAAAAATTTGGAAAGCTGGACAGCCATGGCAGCCCGCCATCTGTCGTGGGTGAAACCGTGCGGCGGATTCTGGATGCCGAGCGCCCCCGAAGCCGCTACATCACCGGCAGGAACGGCCGCCTTCTGGCGCTTCTGGGCCGAGTGCTGCCGGATTCGGTTTTCGACGCGCTCAAGCGCCGGATGTTTGGCCTTCCAACCCGGTTCGGGAGCGAAGTCACCCGGCCTCCCTGCGGATAATTTTCCGCTCCCTTTAGCCCCCTGAACGGAGTTTTGCCCCTGCCATGATTTGCGGGAAGCATTGAATTTGCATGGAATTTGCGGAATGCTGGATCCGAATGCGACTCCCGGACTTCACACGCCTCACCTCCAGCCTCGCCCGGCTGCCGCTCGGCTTTCTCGCCGCAGTGGGAATCGCCGCGGGATTGTTCTGGGTCTATGCCCGCTACCAGCAGAAGCCGGTTCCCCATGTGCGGCGGGAATCTGCGGAACTTCCCGCAGCGCGCCCCCGCGATCCGGGCAAGTATGTTCGGGTCCTCTCCATTGACGACGGTGGAATGAGGAGCCTCCTCGCTTTGCACTGTCTGGATTACATGGAGAAACGCAGTGGCAAACCGGCCAGCGAACTGTTTGACATCATGGTAGGAACCGGATCGGGGGCGTTTGTCGTCGCGGCGCTTTCCGCTCCCCGCACGGATGGAAGCCCGAAGTTTTCTGCGGCCGATCTCATCAATGAGTTTCCAAAAGTGTGGGCTAAGACGCTCGACACCCCTCTCCTGCATCCGATTCTTTCGATGGATGGCCGCCTTGCCCCGAAATACCTCACGCGGCAGAGGCAGAGTGTCATCCAGCAGTTTTTCGGGGAGACGCGACTCGGGGAGGCGCTGACGGTGGTCATTCTCCCCGCGTTCTCGCTTACCGAGCAGGTTCCGTTTCTTTATGCGAGTGATATGGGGAAGAGCACCGCACCTTCCAGCGGAAACGCCCGTTCCGTCACCGAAGCCGGAGACTATTTTCTTTCCGACGCGGTCTGCGCGGCGACCTGCAACCCCGCGCTCTTCGCGCCGTCATGGATCGCCGATCTTTCCGGCCAGCAAAAATCCCTGATGACCGGAGCGGAGACCTATGCCTCAAATCCCTCGCTGCTTGCCCTAGGGGAGGCGCTTCTCCGTTTCCCGGGCCAGCAATGCGTGATCATCAGCCTCGGCTCCGGAGTAGGGGCTCCTCCCCCGGCTCCCGACCCGCGGACGGGCTGGAGCAAATTCGGAGCGCCCGAAGAAATCGTGCAGGCAGCATCCTCTGCCTCCCAACTGCTCACAGCCCAGGTCCTCTCAACCATCCACCGGTTCGGCGCCGGTCCGGTCGCCGCCTACGTCCGGCTCGACAGTTCCCTTCCCGCAGACACCCTGCCGGAGGATGACTTTTCCGAAAAAAACATTTCGTCCCTGAATGCGCTGGGAAAGAAGCTGACCACAGACAAGTCGGCCACACTCGACCGGACGGCCGATTTCCTGGGAGCCAGCCCGGAAGAGATCCGGTAAGAAGTGCTCGGGGGGGGACTTGAACCCCCATGCCTTACGGCATACGCCCCTCAAACGTACGTGTCTGCCATTTCACCACCCGAGCAATTGGAGTGAGGGATGAAAAATATCCACGCAGGAAATTTTGGCAAGATGGAAATTTCCTCTTGCGGAGGGGAAATTTTTCAAGCACTCTGGACAATCCTAACCGAAACGGAATTTTTATGGCATACGCAGTGATTCAAACAGGCGGCAAACAATACCGCGTCGCCGAAGGCGATGAGATCGAAGTGGAAAAACTCGACGTCGAGGCCGGCGCGAAAACCGAGTTCGCCGAGGTGCTTCTCGTGGCGGACGGCGCGAAGGTCACAATCGGCGAACCGCTTGTCGCGGGAGCCAAGGTGACAGCCGAGGTCCTCGACCAGTTCAAGGATGACAAGGTGATCGCCTACAAATTCCGCCGCCGCAAAGGCTACCACCGCACGGTCGGCCACCGCCGCCAGTTGACCAAACTGAAAATCCAATCCATCTCCACCAAGTAACTCGTCATGGCCCATAAAAAAGGACAGGGAAGTGTCAAAAACGGACGCGACAGCCAGAGCAAACGGCTTGGCGTGAAAAAATTCGGCGGGGAAGCCGTCGTTGCCGGCAACATCATCATCCGCCAGCGCGGAACAAAATTTCAGCCGGGCCGCAATGTCGGGCTCGGCCGCGACTACACGATCTGGGCTCTCGAAGACGGAAACGTGAAGTTCGACCGCAACGGCCGCCGCGTTAACGTAGAGACGTCCGCCAGCTAAATACTTCGTTCAGCTGAAGAAAGGATCGCTTCCGGGATCGCTCCGGAAGTCGAGGACCATGCGGTCTGAGATATTCGGTTTGATGACGTCGTTTACAAACCGGACATGGATGGGATCGTTCAGGTAGGCGTCGAGTTTTTCGGCTGTCTCCAGTTCGACGAGCAGAAAGAATGGCCATTCGAGCGCGGGATCGAGGCGGTATCCGCAACGCAGTCCGCGCACGGATGGGATTTTGAGAAGGCTCATGCGCGTTTCGCGGAGCATCCACTCGACCTTTTTTTCATCCACTTCCGGTCTGAGCTTGAAGAGGACGATGTGCTCGATCATGGCGACGGGATTACCGCGACCAGTCGAAGGCGCCTTTTTTAACGGCATAGACGTAGCCGAACATGAGGATGGCCACGAAGCTCAACATGCTCCAGAGAATCACCTTGCCGAATTCGCCAACAAACTCGACGAAGACGACCGACCACGGATACATGAAGACGATTTCGATGTCGAAGATGATGAACAGCATTGCGACCAGGTAAAATTTGACGCTGAACCGGGGTTGGGGGCCTGGCTGGGCGGCGATGCCGCATTCGTAGGCGGAATCCTTGATAGCCGAGGTCGTGCCCGCGCGTCCAACCAGAAGATTGGTCAGCAGCGCTACGGTCGCAAATCCCACCGCAACGATGATGTGCAGCAGCACCGGGACATAATCCTGAATCATGCGGGCACGCTAACATCGCCAAGCGGGGGAGTGCTAGGAAGAAATCGCCGTTGTATTCCAACGGGTGCGATGAGCGGAGGGTGAGACTCTCCGTGGAGGGTAGGGGCAGATCTCCGGGCTGCCCGAAGGAAGAAGGCCGCGTGGCGGGCCGGGGACGTCCCGCCCTACCAGGCCGAATTTTGCAGCCACACCCGCATATGATCGCACGCGTCCCAACTGCGCCGAGTTCCTGGGAGGGATGGACAGGCCTGTGTAGTGCGGTTAGTTTTGCGCATGCAATATTCCCGCAGCCGCGTTTCCGCCTTGAAGGTCATCGTGGGGATCAATGTGGCGGTCTTTGTTCTGGAGTCGCTGCTGCCGGGTCGGTCACAAGCCTGGGTGGACGCCGTGTTCGGCCTCAGCCAGCGGGGGATCTCACAGGGGATGGTCTGGCAATTTGTGACCCATCAGTTTGTGCATGCCAGTCTGTTTCATCTGCTGGTCAACATGCTGGGCCTATGGTTCGCCGGACGCGTGCTGGAAAATCTACTTGGCCCGGGACGCTTCGTTTTGTTTTACCTCGCTTGCGGGGTGGCTGGTGGAGTGCTCCAACTTCTGTTGAGCCCTGGCCCCATCCTCATTGGGGCATCCGGAGCTGTTTGCGGAGTGGTCGCCGCCTTTTCCGCCCTCTATCCGGAAATGCAGATTACAGCGCTGCTTTTTTTCGTGCTGCCGATCCGGATGAGGGGCAAGTGGCTGGGGCGGATCATCGTGATCGTTTCGGTCGTTCTTCTTGTTACCGGGCTGGGTGGAAACATCGGGAATGCTGCGCACCTCGGTGGCGCCCTTGCCGGTTATGCGATTGTCTGGATGGGACGGCGACGCATACGGGCAGCGTAGCCGTGGCACGGCGACAAGCGAGCAGAGCGAGGCGACTACAACCATTTCGCTGCAAATCACGGCGGCGAGCATTTCCACATCAAAACACATGGAATCGACGGACGGCTCGGCGAGCCATCCCTACCGTTGCGTGGCAGGGCGGTTTCGCCGAAACCGCCGTGATGTTTTACCCATCCTGGCGACTGTTGCGGTTTCGCTGTTATCCGGGCAAAAAAAAGCGCCGCCGGAGTGAACCGACGGCGCTTTTGTTGAGAGTTGATTACTTCTTCTTTCCTTCGCCGGGGCGGTATTCCTCTTCGGCGAACTGGAACGCCTGGTCGAGTCCGACCATATCTTCGCCAGGGCGGAGCGTATCGAACGCTTCGGCTTCCTTGCGCAGGGCTTCCTCGCCGTAGTTGGCGGCCTTGATCGAGAGCCCGATCCGGCGCTCGGCTTTGTCCACCTTGATGACGCGGGCTTCGACCTCCTGGCCGACCTTGAGCACATCTTTGACTTTCTCGACGCGGTCCTCGCTGATCTGCGAGATGTGGACGAGTCCGTCGATGTCATCCTGAAGTTGGACGAAGGCACCGAAGTTGGTGAGCTTGCTGATCGTGCCCTTGACGAGGTCGCCGATACGGAAGCGAGTGTCGATTTCCTTCCAGGGATCGGTATCGAGCTGTTTGATGCCGAGGCTGATCCTCTGGTTCGCTTTGTCGATGTCGATGACCACCGCTTCGAGATCGTCGCCCTTTTTGAGCATCTCGCTCGGGTGATTGATCTTGCGGGTCCAGGAAAGGTCGGAGACATGGATCATGCCGTCGATCCCCTCTTCCAGTTCCACAAACGCGCCGTAGGCGGTCATGTTGCGGACCTTGCCCTTGACCTGCTTGCCGATCATGTAGCGGAGTTCGATCTCGTCCCATGGATTCGGTTCGAGCTGGCGCACGCCGAGGGAGATTTTCTGCTCGTCCTTGTTGACGCCGAGAACCACCGCCTCGATTTCCTGTCCCATGGTGAGGACATCCGACGGGCGGGCGATCCGCTTCGTCCAGGAGAGCTCCGAGACGTGGATGAGGCCTTCGACGCCCTCTTCGATCTGAACGAAAGCGCCGTAGGGCATGAGGTTCGTGACTTTTCCGGAAACCTTCTGGCCGACCGGGAAGCGTTCTTCGATCTTGTCCCAAGGATTCGATTGCATCTGCTTGAGACCAAGCGAAACGCGTTCTTTTTCCTTGTTGATGTCCAAGACCTGGACTTCGAGTTGCTGGCCGACCTTGAGGATCTCTCCCGGGTGGTTGAGGCGGGCCCACGACATGTCGGTGACATGGAGAAGACCGTCAATCCCGTCGAGGTCGACGAACGCACCGAAATCGGTGATGTTCTTGACCGTGCCGTTGATCCGGTCGCCGATGTTCACCCCGGAGAGGAACTTCTGGCGCTTCTCCGAGCGTTCCTGCTCGATGATTTCGCGGCGGCTGAGGACGACGTTCTTCCGGTCCTCGTTGATCTTGACGATCTTGAAGTCGTAGATGTTTCCAACGAACTGCTGGAGATCCTTCGGGGGGATAATGTCGATCTGCGAGGCGGGCAGAAATGCCTCGACGCCGACGTTTACGGTCAGTCCGCCTTTGACGACAGAGCGGACTTTTCCCTTGATGAGGCCGTCGCCCTTGAAGACGCCGACAATTTTCTCCCAGTTCTGGCGCTGGGCGGCTTTTTCCTTCGAGAGAACGACCATTCCCTCGTCATTTTCGAGCCTCTCGAGGAGGACTTCGATCTCGTCTCCGATCTCGACTTCATCCGGGTCTTCGAATTCAACAGCGGGGATGACTCCCTCGCTCTTGTATCCGATGTCCACGAGAAATTCCCGGGGTCTGATCTCAAGGATGTGTCCCTTGACGATACTTCCTTCACGATAATTCTTGATCGAGCTGGCGATCAATTCCTGCAAGTCTGGCATAATGTTGATGGTTCCTGTTGAGTGTTCCGCCACCCGATAGAAAATCTCCATCAGGCTGCAACCCCTCTGGCGCAGGCGGGTTTGTTAGACTGGAGATTTGCGATCACAAGTCAATCTTTTTCTCAGGGGTTCGGGGCTTGTCGTGAGGAAATAAAAAGCCCCGCCGAAGCGGGGCTTTTCAAAAAACAAAGTGTGGACCTAGAACTAGGAGGAAGGCTGTCCGTCCACAACGTTGGTGAAGTTACCAATGATATTTGTGTAGCTCGCGCCGGTTTGACGGGCTTGAAGGATGGATCCGTCACCGCCTTTGCGATAAACAATAAATCCCTTGTTTCCATAAGGCTTGGCTGTAGCTGCCGGCGAAGCCCCTCCGCTTGTGGTATTGGTGAAATTGGCTGAGGACAGAAACACTGTTGCGCTCTCGCTGCTTTCTCCGACCTTGTAGACGATGATCGCGCTTTTTCCCGGGCTATCGGGCGTGTTGCCTGTCGGAATCACCCCGGGCGCGGTGATCATCTTCTTAAAGTCGTTCGTGGACATGTAATTTCCGCCCACAATATTTGTGGCCCAGCCCGACCACGTCCCGCCGATGTCGCCGGGCCAGCCGAGGTTGATGTCACCGGTTGTGGTGGCGTCGAGGGCCATCTGCTGCGTGGCAAGGTGCAGCTGTTTCATGTTGCTGAGCGTCTGTGTCATCTGTCCGCGGGCCAGGGCGCCGGTGATAGCCGGCAGCGCGAGCGAAGCCAGGATCGCGATGATGGAGATAACGACAAGAAGTTCGATGAGAGTGAAGCCGGAGGAACGTTTCATAAATTTCCTAGGTAATTTGCCCGTCGGACGGCTTGAAGTCAAACGCATTCGCCGCGAAATTTCACCTCGAAGCCGTCCAGTTGTCCTCGATCGTGCGGAGGCGGGATTGTTTGGCACCGAGCCGCGGGACGCAGTCGATGAGGGCTTTTGTGTAGGGATGCTGCGGGTTTTTAAGGAGGCTCTCGGTGTTTCCGTATTCCACGATTTCGCCGCGGAACATAACGGCGACCCGGTCGCAGAGGCCGCGGATGATCCCGAAGTTGTGGGTGATGAGGATGAGGCCCATTCCAAATTCCGCGCGGATGCGGCGGAGTTCGGCGAGGATCTGGGCCTGGATGGTGACGTCGAGCGCGGTGGTGGGTTCATCGGCGACAAGGAGACGAGGCCGGCAGGCGAGCGCCATGGCGATCATTGCACGTTGCTGCATGCCTCCGCTGAGCTGGTGGGGGTAGTCGTGCATCCGCTTTTCCGGGTCCACGATTCCGACGGCTCCGAGCCAGCGGACGACTTCGGCATCCATATCAGTGACATCCGGGCGGTGGAGGCGGATCCCCTCGGCGATCTGGCTGCGGATCGAATAAACCGGGTTCAGCGACGTCGCAGGTTCCTGAAAAATATAGGCGATCCCGCCGCCGCGCACATGGCGGATCTCGCGCGCGGACATCTTGAGGATATCCCTTCCCCGGAAGATGATCCTACCATCCGCATATTCGGCGGGAGGGGAGGGGAGGAGACGGGTCAACGAGAGTGCGGTGACACTTTTCCCGCTGCCGCTCTCACCAACAATGGCCAGCGAGTCACCATCCTTCATGGAAAAAGAGACGCGCTTGACGGCATCCACCGTTCCGTTTTCGGTGCGGAAGCGGACCGAGAGGTTGTGGAGTTCGAGGAGGTTCATGGGGAGATTCCACGCAGAGTCGCAGGGTTCGCGGAGAAGGGAATTCCCTCGTCTGCGCCTCCGCGCCCCTGCGTGAGCATTTCGGGTTTCATCGCGAGGAGGCGGCGCGGCGGAGGGCGTCGCCGGCAAGGTAGAATGCCAGCGAGGCGGTGAAGATGGCGAGGCCGGGGAAGACGATGAGCCACCAGGCGTCGAGGAAGTAGGTTTTGCCGTCCGCAATGATGTTTCCCCATGTGGCCTGAGGGGGAGGAACTCCGAAGCTCAGAAAGCTGAGGCCCGATTCGACGAGGATGGCGTCCGGTATGCTGATGACGGCGGTCACGAAGATCGGAGCGAAGGCATTCGGGAGAATGTGCCGGAAAATGATTTTCGACCCTTTCTGGCCCATTGCGCGGGCGGCGCGCACGTATTCGCTTTCGCGGAGCGTGAGGAATTCCGCGCGGACGAGGCGGGCGGTGCCGGTCCAGCCGACGAGGCCGATGACCACGATGATGATCCAGATGTTTGGACCGAGGAGGGCGATGGCGCTCAGGATCAGGAAAAACGACGGGAAGCAAAGCAGCGCATCGACCACGCGCATGATGACATTGTCCACCCAGCCGCCGAAATATCCAGAGACTGCGCCGACGACGATCCCGATCCCGAGTGAAACCGCCATGGCGACGAAGCCAACCGTCAGCGAGATCGTCGATCCGGCGACCATCCGGGAGAGGACATCGCGCCCGAGGTTGTCGGTGCCGAGCCAGTTGACGGAGTTCGGAGGGAGGAGCTTTCCAGCGAGGTTCGTGGCATTCGGGTTCATTGGCATCGGCCAACCGAAAAGCGCGCAGATGCCTGCGCAGACCGCCACGATGAAAAACACGATGATGACCGACGTGGCCACCAGGGCGAGCCGGTCTGAAAAGAACCTGCGGGCCACGCGGCGGAACGGGCCGTCCACCCGGGCGCGGTCGGTCAGGTCGGATTCTGTGGCTGCGGCGGTCATGGAGCGATGGGGCAAAAGAATGTCGAGGGCCGGGGCGCTTGTCACGCACGAGTTGGGTGCAGGCGCGAGGGCGATTTGCTGCGCTCGTCCGAGAAAACTTGGCTGCTGACGGAGATCCTGTGTAGATTCCCGGGGCATGAGGCAGCGACAATTTCGAGGAGCGGAGCCGGCGGCGTGCACTGCCAATCAATTCGAACCGGAGGAGAGCTGATTCAAAAGACCCATGGTGCTGCCGGAAAAAGTTCCGGGGTGAAGCGGTTTGCGCGATTTGTGATGCGCGGGGGCCGGCGGCGTGCCGGTGCGGCCGGGTGTCTCTGCGCCAGGCCCAAGTTCCTTCTTTTCGATTTCGACGGCACGATTGCGGACACTTTCCAGTGCGGGCTGGAGATTTTGAACATGATGGCGCCCGAGTTCGGATACCGACCGCTTGCGGAGGCGGATGTCCCGCGCGCCCGTGACATGCGCACCGGCGAGCTCATGAAATTCCTCGGCATCCCGGCGACCCGGATGCCGAAAATATCCAAGCGCGGGAAGGAGGAACTCGGGAAGCGGATGGATGCCGTTCAGCCGCTCCCGGGGATGATCGGGCTGGTCCGGGAGTTGAGGGAAGAGGGGTTCCGGCTCGGAATCCTGACCTCGAACTCGCGGGAAAACGTCGCGGATTTTCTAAAGCGTTTCGACATCGAGCTGTTCGAGTTTGTCCACACATCCTCCAAGCTCAGCGGCAAGGGGCGCGTGATCCGCAGGATTCTCAAGTCATTGGGAATGACGCCTGGCGAAGTGTTGCTTGTGGGAGACGAAGTCAGGGACATCGAGGCAGCGCAGGAGACCGGCATTCATGTGGTGGCTGTGCCGTGGGGATACAACAGCCTCAAGGCCCTTCAGGCAGCCAATCCCGATCATATTGTCGAGAACCCGGGAGCCGTCGCGGAACTGCTCCGCGGCCTTCCTGTTTTATAAAAGCCGGGGTAGGTGCCAACCTTGGTCGGCTGCTGGCGGCTGCGGATCCCGCTCAGCCGTTTGAGCCGCTGGTGAAGGAGAGCCCCCGATTCTGGCGGTCGAGCAGTTCCTTTGCCAAGGCGATATAGGCCGTGGAGCCGGCTCCGGATGGATCGTGTTCGTGGATCGTTCGACCGTGGCTCGGGGCTTCGGCGAACCGGACGGTGCGCGGGATCACGGTATCGTAGACCACCTCCTGAAAGTGGTCCCGGACTTCCTTGACGACCGCCGGACTGAGGTTCGTGCGGCTGTCATACATGGTGAGGAGGAGTCCGGAAATTGAGAGCCCCGGATTGGCTCCGCTCGCGCGAATGCGCTCGGTGACTTCCATGAGAAGGCCGAGGCCCTCGAGCGCGTAGTATTCGCACTGGATCGGGACGAGGATTTCATCTGCTGCCGCGAGGGCGTTCGACATGAGGATGCCGAGTGATGGAGGGCAGTCGAGAAGCGCGAAATCGAAGGCGTTTTGCTCGCGGATATCGCCGAGCACTTTTCGAAGCTGGAGCATGTGGTCGTCCATCCGGGCGACCTCGATTTCAGCACCCGCCATGTCGAGATCCGCCGGGATTGCGGAGAGGTTCGGGATTCGGGTTTCGAGGATGAGTTCGCGTGCCGGCCGCGCGCCGATGAGCGCCTGGTAGGTGCTGCCTGTGGAATGTTCCTTCAGTCCCAGCACGCTGGTCGCGCTGGCCTGAGGGTCGAGATCCACGAGGAGGACACGCTGGCCGAGACTGGCGAGGGCGGCCGAGAGGTTGACGGTCGTGGTGGTTTTCCCCACGCCGCCTTTCTGGTTGGTGATGGCAATGATTTTCATCGGGAGGTGTAGTATTTGACGAGCCCGTCGGCGACGGAATCCGCGTATTCGCGGTAGATGCTTTCGCGTGCGACGCCGCCGAAATCCCGGCGTCCGTCGTAGTCGCCCGCCTGGATGCGCGCAAAGACAGCACGGCTGTTCATGACATACGGCTCGACATAGACGACCGGGCATGTGAAGAGCCGGTTGGCGAGGAGGTTGCGGCCCCAGACATACGGGTTGTCATTCACGCGGACCACGCTTCCCCCCTGATAATGATAGGGGGGGAGTCCGGTCGCGCGGGCCATGGCGGCGGCCATGGCATTCGTCAGCGGGAGTTCTTCCGCGAACGAGCGGTTGAGGAGTTTGACCAGCATGTCGAGCCGCTGGTCTTCGTAAGAAAGCTCCTCCTGCGTCAGGGCTCCGGTGATCAGGAAATGGAGATGGTTGTCGTTCACAAGGCGGGGATTGCGCTCGTTGCCCCAGTCCTCCGCATTGAAGTGCAGGCAGAGCACGAGATCGGGGCAGATGGATTCGTTTACGATCCGCGCGCGGCGCCGGATCTCGCTTGCGCGGTAGAAAAGGCGTTCGCTTTCCTTTGCAACAGCCTGCGGGGTGGTGGCATCGCCCTTTTGCTTCAGTGATTCCACGGCGGCTCCCCGGAGCTGCGACGGTCGAGCGCTCGTGACCGGTCCCGGTTTGGAACGGGTGAGGTAGACCTCGGCTCCAAGCGCCTTCAACCGGGGGACCAGCAATTTGGCGACACGGAGAGTCATGTCGCCTTCCGTGACCGGAGTGGAGTTGCCGATTCGGAACCAGCGTTCCTCCATCCTGGCCCAGTCGCCTCCGAGGTGACCCGGGTCGAGAGCGATCTTGAGCCCTGCAAGCGGCTTGCCGGGGGACCCCAATGGAAGCGCGGCCCGTGGTTTCCAGTAGACCGGAGGTCTTTTGCCCGGCCCGCTCGCAAACTTCAAAACATATGGTTTCCCGTCCGCAGACGTGCGGATCGTCGCTTCGTTGTCCAGAATCGAAATTGTCTCCCTCCATGCGCCGCCGGGTGCATAGACCCGATCGAGCAGGGTCACAAAATCCTCTTTGGAGATCGTTTCCTGAAAGGCATCCAGGCGCGACCAATCCGGCTTCGGTGCCAGCGGGCTCAGGCGCGCGTCAGCGACCGTGCAGAGCGCGATCAGGGCAATCGTTGTGTAAAGAATTCTCACGGACGTGCTTTTTTAAATGCGTTCGGCCGTTCTTGCGATAAAAAGGATGAATGATTCGACTTCTTTTTTTGGGTGACATCGTCGGCGAACCCGGCCGCAAGGCCGTGACACAGGCGGTTCCCGTGTTCCTCAAGGAGAGAGGCGTGGACTTCGTTATCGTCAACGGCGAGAATGCGGCCGGAGGACGCGGGATCACGGGAAAGATTGCCATCGACCTTCTGCGTTCGGGAGTCGCTGTGATCACGACCGGCGACCATGTCTGGGACCAAAAGGAGACCGCCGGCTACATCTCAACCGAGCCGAGATTGCTGCGGCCTATCAACTACCCCGAGCACGCCCCGGGTCAGGGCAGTGTCGTCCTCGACACCTCCAAGGGAAAGATCGCTGTCATGAACGTGCAGTGCCGGACTTTCATGCAGCCTGCGCTCGACAATCCTTTCCAGGTTGCCGCCGCCGAGGTGGAGCGGCTCCGGCAGGAAACCCCCGTCATTTTCGTTGATGTGCATGGCGAGACCACCAGTGAAAAAATTGCCATGGGCCGATTCCTCGACGGCCGAGTCTCCGCTGTCGTGGGCACCCATACCCACGTCCAAACCGCCGATGAACAAGTCCTGCCTGAAGGCACGGCTTTTCTTTGCGATGCGGGAATGTGCGGACCGTCGGATTCCATCCTCGGCCGCGAGCCGGGGCCGATTATCCAGCGGTTCACGGATTGCATGCCGGTTTCTTTCCCGGTTGCCCGGGGGCCGGTCCACATTTGCGGGGCACTGATTGAGATTGATGCCGTCAGTGGCAAGGCCGAATCCATTCAGCGTTTGCGCGAATTGATATCCTGACTCGTTGCGAATTCTGTATTGAGGGAAAGAAGTGCATAAAATACGCAACGTTGCGTAGAGTCAGCAAAATATTTCTTGCAATCCAAACAGCGAAATCTAATTTTTTGCTCAACGTCAACAATTTCCCAATGAACAAACCACTAAGCAACAGGTCGCTCGAGTCGGCCTTTGGATTGGTCGAATTACTCGTCGTGGTTGGGGTGATTGCGATTATTGGAGCGATTGCTCTTCCTGCTCTGGCGGGCATTACCGAATCTGCGGATCAGGCGATCAAAAGTAGAAATGCGCAGCAGGTGGCGTCCACATGGAATAATTATGTGGAAGCCTGGCGGGCCATCCATCCGAGTTCGCCTCCCAACGGTGGGAATGTTTCCAAGGAAAATGTGGTGGAGGCTCTGGCGTTGGGAGTGGACGTGGTCAACAACCGCCTGGGGGTCACGAACACATTCCGGCTTTCCGGGGTCAGCACGGAGAACACGGATCTCTCCAAGTTGTCCGATGTGGTCGAGGCGAACGGGTGGACGATTAACTACACCCAGTAGGAAGGAGTGTTTTCCGGACGTGCAGTCCGGGATTTTCGAAGGATTGCGGCTCCCGGCGCGTTTGGGGTAATGTGGATGAATATCCGCCATGGACCCCGAAACATCGAACCGTAACGATCCCAGAAAAAAACGTCAGCCTTTGCTTTGGGGTTGCGGCGCGCTTGTCCTCTTGCTCGTCCTGATCGGCGCCACCGTGGGGGCGACGCTCTGGTGGAGCCAGCGTCCGATCCGGCCGGTTGTATTGAGCGCGCAGGAAAAGGCGACTGTTGAGGGGAAAATCAAGGAGCTCGAAGGCGGGACGATGCCTCTGGATCCCAAGGTTCCAGCGCCTCCGGTTCCTACTGCTTCCGTGTTGCCACCGGAGGACAGCAGCTCGTATGTCCCGGGTTCAAAAGTTCTCAGGCTGAGCGAGCGCGAAGTGAACGGGCTGCTGAATCTGAACACTGATCTCGGCGAAAAGGTGCATTTGGAATTTTCCCGGGATGCGATCAATGCCTATCTCGCCATTCCGATCCCGCAGGATTTCCCCATCGGGGCCGGCACGATCTTCCGGATGCGCGGACGCTTCCGTGTTTCCATCGGGGGGGAGGGCAAGCCGTATGCCGTGCTCGAGGACGTCACGATTTTCGGTCTGAGCCTCCCGAAAGCCTGGCTGGGCGGGATCAAGGGGGAGAACCTTCTGGGAGACGCGCTGGGTGGAGGGGCTGTTGTTGAGGGCATCAAAAGCCTGAAAGTCGAGCCCGGCGCGCTTGTCCTTGAGGTCGGGGACTGAACATCCGGGTAGAAAGTTGTTCACGATGGGCTGGCGTCAAGGGAAGGGTGTTGCTTATTCTCGCCGCCATGTCTTCCGCAACCCATGACGAACTCCGGCGGTTGCTCTGTGCTCTGGGCGGGGCAATCCGCGACGGTGTTCTTGCGGGGCGACTGGGCCTGGACGCCGTATCGTTGTCGGCTGTGGCGGACTACGCGGGAGGGGACACGATCTACGCCGTCGATAAATTCAGCGAAGCGGCGATCCTGACATGGTTCAACAATAACTGGCCGGCGCAATGGCCGGTCCAGGTGGTGATGGAGGGGCTCGATGGCGACCTGTGTTTTCCGGAGGGGAAGGATGTTTCGGAAACCCGGTGGAAATGCATCCTCGATCCGATCGATGGAACGCGCGGCCTGATGTATGACAAGCGGAGCGCCTGGGCGCTTGGCGGGATCGCCCCCCAGAAGGGGGAGGAGACCCGGCTTTCCGATATCGTCGCTGCCGCGATGACGGAGATTCCGGTGACCAAGCAGTGGCGTGCGGACCAGCTCAGCGCGACAGCCGAGGGACCGCTTGTGGCGGAAGCATTCGATATCCGGGGGCTGTCCTCGGCGCCGGTTTTCTTCGCGCCGTCGTCTGCGGCCGATTTTTCCCACGGGTTCGCTTCGCTCGTCAAATTTTTCCCGGAAGGCCGGACGCTGACGGCGCAGATCGAGGAACGGCTCTGGGACGAACTCGTCGGGCTGAATTCCTCCCCGTCGCCCACCGTTTTTGACGACCAGTATATCTCCACCGGCGGGCAATTTTACGAGGTGATCAGCGGGCGCGACCGGATGATTGGCGACCTGCGACCGATGATTTTTCGCGTGCTCGACATGGAATCCTCGCTGGTCTGCCATCCTTACGACTCCTGTGCGGCGCTTGTTCTGCAAAAGGCCGGCGCCGTTTATGAACATCCACTCGGCGGGTTTCCGGATGCCCCGCTGGATACCACAAGCGGAGTCGCATGGATCGCCTACGCCAATGAGGGGTTGGCTTCTTTAGCGAGACCGGTTCTCCAAAAAATTCTCCGGCAGTTTTTGTCATGAAACGGGAACGCCTGCTCGCCCTGATCGGTTCGACGATCCTGAAGCTTCTTTTCCTGACAATCCGTCTTCGACTGGACGACCGTTGCGGGATTGCCAAAAACGAATTCACCGATCCGTGCCTGCTCTGCTTCTGGCACAACCGGATTCTCGGCATCACCCTGGGTTTCCACCGCCGCTATCCCAGGCGCCTGCGCCATGGAGTCACCGTGCTGACCAGCCCGAGCAAGGATGGCGAGATCCTCGCGCAACTCGTCGGGGCATTCGGGATGGGATCCGTCCGTGGATCGAGCTCCCGCCGCGGGTCCCAGGCGCTCCGGGAACTTGTCAGACTGGTGCGTGACGGGCGGGACATCGCGATCACGCCTGATGGTCCGCGCGGCCCGCGCTACAGCCTCGGCCCCGGCGTTATCCTTCTCGCCCAGACCACCGGGGCCGCGATCATTCCCGTCCATGCCCGCTTTTCGCGGTGCCTGCGCATGAAAACATGGGACGGCTTCATCATCCCGTTGCCATTTTCCACCATCTCGGTCACGATGGATCCCTTGATAAAAATTCCGCGCGACCTGAACGAAGAGGAATTCGAAAAGGCCCGGAAAAACCTGGAGGACTCATTGAAAAATGCAGCGGATTGACGGTGTCGCGATCGCGGCCAAAGTTTTGGAGGAAACAAAGGAACGGGCCTCCGTGCTGGCGGCGCGTGGAATCCGGCCCGGCCTGGCGGTCGTCCTCATAGGCGACGATCCGGCCTCCCGCGCCTACGTGCGCTCGAAGGACCGCCGCGCAGCAGAGCTCGGGTTCCATTCCGTGAAAAAGGAACTCCCCGCCGCGACGACCCAGGCGGAGCTGCTTGCCGTGGTCAACGAGCTCAATAACGATCCGGCCGTCCACGGAATTCTCGTCCAGTCGCCTCCTCCGCCGCATATCGACGAGGCGGAAATCGTCAGGGCCATCGACCCGCGCAAGGATGTGGACGGGTTTCATCCGGTGAACGTGGCGAAGCTTGCCATGGACGACCCGACCGGGTTTGTCCCCTGCACGCCGCTTGGATGCATCCGTTTGCTTGCGGAGGCAGGGATTGAAACGTCCGGCCGCCGCGCGGTCGTTGTCGGCCGGAGCATGATTGTCGGCAAGCCGATGGCGCTTCTCCTCATGCGCAAGGGGCCCGGTGGAGATGCCACGGTCACCGTCGCCCACTCGCGTTCCCGGGATCTCCCGGCCGTCGTCCGTGAGGCGGACATCGTCATCGCTGCGGTCGGGCGCGCACATTTCCTCGGCTCGGACCACATCCGCGAAGGAGCCGCAGTGATCGATGTCGGAATCAATCGCGTGGACGATCCTTCGAATCCGAAAGGCTACAAGTTGGTCGGTGATGTGGACTACGACGCGGTGGCGGAGCGCTGCTCGGCGATCACTCCTGTCCCCGGAGGAGTCGGACCCATGACGATCGCCATGCTGATGTCCAACACCGTCACGGCTGCCGAACGGTTTGGCTGACGTTTCTTGACAATACGACTAGTCTAACTAGTTTTAACTAATGATTAAGGAAGTCGGGGCTTTTGAAGCAAAGACCCATCTTTCGCGCCTGTTGGACGAGGTGGAGAAAGGGCAGTCGATTTTCATCACTCGGCATGGCAGGCGCGTGGCGGAAATGGTTCCGGTTGCGCCGAGGAAAACGGCGAAGCGGGGTTGTGCAAAGGGATCGGGATTCTATATGGCACCGGACTTCGATGCTCCACTCGAAGAGTTCAAGGACTACATGTGAAATACCTTGTTGATACGAACGCCTGGATCGCGCTGTTCGAAAATTCTCCGGAGTTGACGGATGCCGGTGCCAGCCTGATGGAGTCTGCAGGCTCGGAATGTCTTGTCAGCATCGCGAGCATCTGGGAGGCGGCGATCAAGGTGGGTTTGGGAAAATTGAAGCTTCCCTACGACTTGGCCGGCGATCTGCCCGAGATTTTAGAGGACAATGGATTTGAGATTCTGCCCGTGGAGTTCGCCGATGCCACGGGTGTCAGGGATTTGGAGCAGGTTCATGGAGACCCATTTGACCGGATCCAGGTGGTGCAAGCCCGGCGGCGCGGATTTTCCATGATCAGCCGCGACCCGGTTTTCGACCGCTACGGAATCCGCCGGATTTGGTAACTATTGAGATCCCTCGAGGGGCTTTCAGGTGTATTTGACAACTTCCTCGATGGTCGTCAGCCCGTCGAAGATCGAGCGCATACCGTCCTCGCGGAGTGTCGTCATGCCAAGTTCGATCGCCTTCTGGCGCAGGATGACGCCTGGCGTGCGCTCGTTGATCATTTCGCGGATCGGGTCGGACATCTTGAGGAGTTCGTAAATGCCCTTTCTTCCCTTGTATCCGGTGTTGTTGCACGCCTCGCAGCCCTTGCCGTAGTAGAAATTTTTATCGCCGATGTCGTGGATCGTGAGTCCGAGCGAGGAAAGGACGTGCTCGTTCGGCTCGTAGGCTGTCCGGCAGGAGGTGCAGATTTTCCGGATCAGCCGCTGGGCAAGGATGCATTCGAGCGAGGCAGAGATCAGGAACGGCTCGATCCCCATGTCCACGAGCCGGGTGACCGCGCCGGTCGAGTCGTTCGTGTGCAGGGTCGTGAAAACAAGGTGGCCGGTCAGCGACGCCTGGATGGCGATCTGCGCGGTTTCGATATCCCGTGTCTCACCGACCAGAATCCGGTCCGGATCCTGACGTAGGAACGCGCGCAGCACCCTCGAAAATGTGAGGCCGATCCCGTCGTTGATCGGCACCTGGATGATGCCGTCGATTTCGTATTCCACCGGATCCTCGGCCGTCAGAAGCTTGGAATCGATCGTGTTGATCTTGCGCAGGCACGAATAGAGGGTCGTGGTTTTTCCCGAGCCGGTCGGTCCTGTCACGATGAAAATCCCGTTCGGCTTCTCGATGACATGGAGGATGTGGTTGTAGATGTCGTCCGGCATCCCGAGCGTCTCGAGGTCAAGGTTGACGCTCGATCTGTCGAGGACGCGGAGCACGACGCTCTCGCCGAATGTCGTCGGCAGCGTCGAGACACGCAGGTCGACCTGGCGTCCGCCAATCGTTCTCTGGATGCGTCCATCCTGGGGAAGCCTGCGCTCGGCGATATTCAAGTTCGACATCACCTTCACGCGCGAAATGACCGGCAGGGCGAGGTGCAGGGGGGGCGGATCCATTTCGTAGAGAGCGCCGTCCACGCGGTAGCGGATCTTGAACTCGGTCTCGAAAGGCTCAAAATGGATGTCGCTCGCCCGCGCGGCGATCGCCTTGTCCAGGATCAGGTCGACATATTTGATGATCGGGCCGGTGTTTGCCTCCGCCGTGACCGCTTGAAGATTGAACGCATCCCCGCCGCCCTCGGTGACAACGAGGTCGGATCCCGCGCCGAGCTGCGCGATGATGTCGTCGAAATTTGTGACCTCCGACCCGTAGTGCTGGGTGATCAGCGCTTTTACCTTTGTAGGGAAGGCGACCATCACCTGGATCTCCCGTCCGAGGGCGAACCTCAGATCTTCAATGGTCTGGGGGTTCAGCGGATCGGTCAGTGTGACAATGATCGTGTTCCCGGAACCCATGATCGGCATAGCCCCGTGCAGGCGCGCAAGACCGGAGGGGATGAGGCCGAGAACGGTGGTGTCTGGTGTGAATTCGTTGAGATTGTAGGCCTCCGCGCCGATCGAGTCCGCGATGACCTGAATGTAGCCGTCCTCGTCCACGATGTGGTGATCGACGAGGATTTGCTCGATCTGCCGGTCGCCGTAGCTGGCCTCGCGAATGAATGTCGCCGCCTGCTCGGCCGTGATCAGCCCGCGCTCCTGAAAAATATCCGTGACTTGTCGTGCGTCCATGCGGTCAGTCCAGATCGGTCATTGTGGTGGTGAGAACCTCCTCGGCGGTGGTCATGCCGGCGAGGACTTTGCGGATGCCGTCCTCGCGGAGCGTGCGCATCCCGAGTTCTTTCGCGCGCTGGCGGAGGGCGATCGTGGAGGAGTTGTTGTTGATCATGTTGCGGACCTCGTCGTCCACCACGAACAGCTCGAAGATTCCCATGCGGCCCTTGTAGCCTTTTCCCCGGCAGAGTTCGCATCCGACCGGGTGCATGATATGGGAATCGCTCAGCTGCCCGGCATCGAGGCGGAGCATTCCCAGTTCGTATTCCGAGAGTTCGGCCGGGGCTTTGCATTTCGGGCAGAGCCGCCTGACCAGCCGCTGGGCGAGGACCGCGCGCACCGAGGTCGAGACCAGGAACGGCTTGATTCCGATGTCCACAAGCCGGGCGATCGCGCTGGGCGCGTCGTTCGTGTGGAGCGTCGAGAGCACGAGGTGACCGGTCAGCGAGGCGTTCGTCGCGATGCTCGCCGTCTCCATATCCCGGATCTCACCGATCATGATGATATTCGGGGCCTGGCGCAGGATCGAGCGGAGCGCGGCAGGAAATGTCATTCCGATGCTGGCGTTCACCGGGACCTGGTTGATCCCGTTCATCTGGTATTCCACCGGGTCCTCGACCGTGATCAGCTTACGGTCGGGCTTGTTCATGTAGTTGAGGCACCCGTAGAGCGTCGTGGTTTTCCCCGAGCCGGTTGGCCCGGTGACGAGGATGATCCCGTCCGGCAGGTTGATCTGCTTTTCGAATTTTGCCTGATCGTCCGAGAGGAATCCCAAGTCGGGAAGGCCGAGCATGAGTGACGTCTTGTCCAGGATTCGCATGACCACGCTTTCGCCGTGGACGGTGGGGATCGTCGAGACACGCAGGTCGATCGCCTTTTCGCCGAGTTTGATCTGGATGCGTCCGTCCTGCGGGAGGCGCTTTTCGGCGATGCTCATCGAACCGCTCATGATTTTGATGCGGCTGATCATCGCGGACTGGAGCTTTTTCGGCGGGCTCGGCATTTCCTGAAGGACGCCGTCGATGCGGAACCGCACCCGGAATTTCGACTCGAGCGGTTCGAGGTGGATGTCGCTTGCCCTGTTCTGGTGGGCCTCCACGAGCAGGAGCGAGACCATTTTGATGATCGGGGCATCGTCGGCGCCGGCCTCTTCGGAGCCGACATCCAGCTCCGCACCGAATGAGGGGGTTGCCTCCCCGCCGTAATACTGGATCAGGCTGTTGCGGATCGAGTCTGGCGTCGCGCACACAAACTCGACTTCCCGCTGCAGTTTGAACGCCAGATCATCCATCGTCTGCATGTCCATGGGATCGCCGATCGCGATCAGCAGCGCGCCTTCCCTCTCCCCGACCGGCACGGCCTTCCATCGCCGGGCATCTTCGACCGGCAGCAGATCAATAATGTTGGGAGGGACGACGATCTGCGCGAGGTCCATGAACTCCATGCCATTCTGTGCGGCGAGTGTCCGCCCCACATCTTCCTGGGTTATGAAGCCGCTTTGGATGAGCGCCTCAACCACGCTGGAGCCCTTCATGTGTGAACGGGCGTATTCCACCTGGGTGCGCGTGACCAAACCCACATCCAAAAGGATCTCGACTATGTAATCTTCGTTCGGGGACACGTCGCAGGAGAAAGTTGAGCCATGTGATTAAGGGACTCGTGAAGCAAAGTCAACGCCACTGCTGAAAAGCGTGCGATTCGCCGGCAGGCCGCGGTGCCGGGAAGCGATGCCTCGGGCTCTTGCTGGAGGGGAGAGGGCATGGTAGGATGAGCTGGTTTGGAACACGTCGCGCAAAATTCCGCTTCCGCGCCGGCTTTTCCGCCGGTCTCCGGGCTCCCCGATGTCCTGCGGGACCCGGCGGTGCGGTATGGCCTGAAATTCGGGCTGGCCGGGGTGGCTGCGGTTTTTATTTCACTGCTCATCCGGCTGGAAAATCCGGGCTGGGCACTCTTCACGGTTTTCGTGCTCATGGTTGCGCAGTATGTGGGCGCGATCGCGGAAAAGTCCGTTTACCGTTTCGTGGGAACGGTGTTGGGCGGGATGGCCGGGTATTTGATGACCGGTGCGCTGGAGCAGGATCCGGTTCTGTTTCTCGTGTTGATCGGACTCTTCGTCGGGGCCTGCACGGCCCTTTTCGGCCAGAGCCGCTACCCCTACGCCTTCTTTCTTTGCGGGATGACGACAATGGTTGTGGCCAGCAACGGAATGGCCGACCCTGCGACTTCCTGGAGGTTCATGACGTGGAGAATCCAGGAGATCTTTGTGGGGATCGTCGTGACGCTGGTCGTGCAGAGCGTGATCTGGCCGAGGTATGCGCGCCGGGAATTTCTGGAGGGCATGCGCGCCTCGTTCGGCGATCTTCGCGCGTGCTTCCTTGATGCTTCCGGCATCCGGAGGGACGGGGAGCGGCAGGGAGAGCGTCGCGCACAGGATTTTCCGGCGAGGATCACCGGGCTGCGGACCCTGTTGGAGTTTGGATCGAGGGAGAGCCGGTATTTCCGCCGCAAGCTGCATGTTTATTATGAGCTGACCGGCACGCTCGGGCGGATTGCCTATGCCATCGGCACCCTGAGGGAGCGGATTCCGGCCGACTCGCTCTACGAGACGCATGCGGGGGCTGAGGCAGAAGCTGTCCATGCGGCCATTGCCGGGGCGCTTTCCGATCTTGAGGACCCGGAGTCCTCGCCGCTGAGCCGGACGAAGGCGCGCGAGGCGATGGATTCCGCCTTCAAGGCTCTAGACGATGCGCTTCTCAAAATGCGAACGGGCGATCTGGTGAGAAGGATCCCTGCTGAGCAGGCCATGGTCCTTGGGCTTCATGTTCTCGGACTCGATGAAATACGCGCTCAGATTGTATGTGCCTATGGATTGCTGGACTCCCTGTCGGAGAACCCGATGGAGACGGAAAAATCGCCCGTGCCGGCCGTGCCGCCGTGGCCGCCTGCATTCTGGATCAAAACCGGCGCGAAATCCGGGCTCGCGCTTGCCGCGGCGTTCCTCATCGACAATTGGCTGCACCCGCCCGGCGGGCCGATGTTTATCCTCGGGACATGGGTTTTCACCGCGCTCAATGCAGCTAGTCCGGGCGGGCAGGGAGACCGGAGGGCATTTCACTTGATTCCGCTCAATGTGGCGGCCCTCATTGGCGTGAGCCTGATCCTGCTCGCTGCACGGCCGATGCTGTCGAGCTACGCGGTGATGAACACGATTATTTTTTCGTTCCTGTTTGTCTGGGGATACCTTTCGTTCACCACGCGCGGGATGACGATTCCGATGCAGCTCGCCATGCTTGTGGTGGTGGGGATCCTCGGTCT
>Ga0247840_10004007_pt1 | contig 23966 bp, 20 predicted proteins | sample LaCruzMarch2015__FD_192404 | JGI IMG/M metagenome (GOLD analysis project Ga0247840, IMG submission 192404) | Freshwater microbial communities from meromictic Lake La Cruz, Castile-La Mancha, Spain - LaCruzMarch2015_17m | ecosystem: Environmental > Aquatic > Freshwater > Lake | place: Spain...
CCGTTTTGTGAGAGGGGCTCGGGCTTCACAATGTTTCGCATGAAACGCATATATCACATTGAGCGGCAATATGATACCTCGTATTTACAAAAATTCAAAAAATCCCTGACTTTTTGCGCCCGCATCTATTAATGGTGCTGGCTATTGCCATCGGCGTCGCCGCTCCCATGATGGTGCGAAAGCCAGAAAAGTCGGTTTAAATGCGTTGACCGAAGCACCTCCCCCATTTACCGCTCGAAGATATACCCCATGAACACGATCAAAACCCGAAAAGAATCTGACAGCCTAGGGGATGTCGAAGTCCCCGCCGACAAGCTGTGGGGCGCGCAGACCCAGCGCTCACTCGAACACTTCAGCATCGGAAAGGACCTCATCCCCCGCGAGATGATCACGGCCTACGCAACGCTGAAAAAAGGCGCGGCCGCAGCAAACTTTAAAGGTGGCCGTATCGACGCGAAGACTCACGATCTTCTCGACAAGGTCTGCGACGAAATTCTCGACGGCCAACACCACGACATGTTCCCGCTCCACGTCTGGATGACGGGCAGCGGCACGCAGTTCAACATGAACGTGAACGAGGTGATCTCGAATCGGTGCTGCCAGCTCGCCGGAACCCCACTCGGCAGCAAGGCCCCGGTTCACCCGAATGACCATGTTAACATGTCGCAGTCGTCGAACGATTCGTTTCCCTCCGCCATGTATATCGCGGCTGCGGTCAACGTGACGGCGCGCCTCCTGCCGTCGCTGACGGAACTCCGGGATGCCATCGCGGCCAAATCCGAAGAATGGAAAGCGATCGTAAAGATCGGCCGCACCCACATGCAGGACGCCACGCCGATCACGCTCGGTCAGGAATGGTCGGGCTACGCGGGTATGCTCACGGACAATATCCAGCGGCTCACAGACGCACTCCACGACGTTTATCGATTGGCTCTTGGCGGAACCGCTGTCGGCACCGGCATCAATGCCGCTCCGGGATTTGCGGAGGCGGTCGCCGCGGAAATCGCCAAGCTGACCGGACTACCATTCGTGAGTGCCCCGAACAAATTCACCGTCCAAGGCGCCCACGACGCCCTTGTGCAGCTCTCTGGCACATTCCGCACCTTGGCGGTCTCCCTCTACAAGATCGGCAACGACATCCGGCTGATGTCTTGCGGTCCGCGGGCGGGATTTGCCGAACTCATGATTCCCGAGAACGAACCGGGATCCTCCATCATGCCGGGCAAAGTCAATCCGACCCAGGCTGAGGCTCTCACAATGATTGCCGTCCAAGTGATGGCCAACGATGTCGCCGTCGGCTTCGGCGGGGCCAGCGGATACCTTGAGATGAACGTCTACAAGCCGTTGATCATTTTTAATATCACCCACTCGATCACGATTCTCACAGACGGCTGCACGAATTTCCGGAAATTCTTGGTCGAGGGCACGAAGCCAAATCTCAAGAAGATTGCAGAATACGTGGACCGTTCGCTCATGCTCGTTACCGCACTCGCTCCGGTGATCGGATACGACAAAGCGTCGAAGATCGCCCACTTCGCGATGGACCACGACCTCACGCTCAAAGCCGCCGCACTCCAGCTCGGCTTCGTCACCGAGGAAGAATTTGATCGCGTCGTCGATCCCTCCAAGATGGTCCACCCCTATGTCGCCACAGCCTGAAATCCCTATGAACACTCCCACCACCGGAATCAATACCTTGCGGGATCCCCGCGCGAATCGAGGCAGTGCCTTTACCGAGTCCGAGCGGCAAGCTCTGGGAATCGAGGGCTTCCTCCCCCCGGGCGTCGATACGCTGGAACTCCAAATCGGCAGGGTCCACACCCAGATGGAAGATCTCGGGAGCGATTTCCAGAAATATCAATTTCTGACCGATCTCCAGACGCGCAACGAGACGTTGTTTTATGCCGTGCTGATGTCGGACCCCGCGACGTTCATGCCGCTGGTCTACACACCGACCGTCGGTGAGGCCTGTCAAAAGTTCGATCATTTTTTCCGCTCCTCGCGGGGAATGTATTTGCCGATCACCGCGAAGGGGCGCCTGAAGGAAATCCTCTCGCGTTGGCCGGAAAAAGATGTCCGATTTATCGTCGTGACCGATGGCGAGCGGATCCTCGGGCTCGGCGATCAAGGCGTGGGCGGGATGGGAATCCCTGTCGGGAAGCTCTCGCTCTACACAGCCTGCGCCGGAGTGCCGCCGCGGCTGACTCTGCCGATCACGCTGGATGTCGGCACGAATAACCAAAATCTCCTGGACGATCCCCTCTATCTCGGGCTGCGTCAGCATCGCGTGCGGGGCGCGGAGTATGATGCCTTCATCGAAGAATACGTGCAGGCTGTGCAAGACCTGTTTCCCAAATGCTGCATCCAGTGGGAGGACTTTGCGAATTTCAATGCGGTCCCGATTCTGGCCCGCTACCGCAATGCGATTTGCACCTACAACGACGACATCCAAGGGACGGCCGCCGTGGCTCTCGCCGGGATTTTCGGCGGCCTGAGGATCTCGAAGCAAAAGCTCACCGACCAGCGATTCCTATTCCTCGGCGGTGGCTCGGCCGCGACCGGAATCGCCGAGCTCATCAGCGAGGCCATGGCCTTGGACGGAGTGACTCTCGATCAGGCTCGCCAACACGCGTGGCTGTTCGACGTGAATGGCCTCATGGTCGCTTCCCGCACGGACCTTCAGGAGTTCCAGAAGCCGTTCGCTCACGATCACCCGCCTGTCTCATCATTTGTCGAGGCGATCAAAGCCTTGCGTCCGACCTGCATCATTGGTGTGAGCACTGTTCCAAAACTCTTCAATCAACAGGTCATCGAGGCGATGTCGGAGATCAACGAGCGCCCGATCATCTTCCCGTATTCGAACCCGACCTCGCGTTCGGAGTGCACGGCCGAAGAAGCCTACAAATGGTCCGGTGGTCGCGCGATCTTTGCCAGCGGCAGTCCGTTTGATCCTGTGGAAATCAATGGGCAAAAGTTCATCCCCGGACAGGGAAACAACGTCTACATTTTCCCGGCGATGGGCATGGCCGTTCTTGCCACCGAGTCATCACGCGTTCCGGAGGAACTCTTCATCACTGCCGCTAAAGCCGTGGCCGAGCAAGTCACGGAAGAGAATCTCGCCGCCGGGTTGATCTACCCACCTCAGAGCCACATCCTGGAAGCATCGCTCAATACCGCGACAAAGATTGCCGAGGTGATCTTCGAGCGGGGCCTTGCTCGCATTCCAAAACCCGCGGACATCGGTGCCCACATCCGCAGCCTCGCCTACCAACCCACCTACAGCGCCTAGTCCCCATGAGCTCGACCATTGGATCTTTCCTTGCCGCACGAATCGCCCAGGCGGGCACGCGGGATTTTTTCACCGTTCCCGGCGACTTCAACCTCGTCCTCCTCGACGAGCTCATCAAACAACAGGGCCTGAGAATGATCGGGTGTTGTAACGAGCTCAACGCGGGGTATGCCGCCGATGGATACGCTCGCTCGACCGGCGGGCTGTCCGTGGTTGTTGTGACTTACATGGTGGGCGGATTGAGCGTCATCAACGCTGCGGCGGGCGCGTATTCCGACGACTTGCCGCTGCTCGTCGTCTCCGGCGGCCCAAACACAAATGACGCCCCAGCTGGCCACCTGATCCATCACACGCTCGGAGAAAAAGATTTCTATCAGACGGAGCGATGCTTCGCTCCCGTGGTCGCCCAGACGTTCAATATTCGCAATATCCAAGACGCCCCCCATCTGATCGACGCCGCGATCACCACATGCTTGGCGAGACGGAAACCCGTCTATCTCGAGATCGCCTGCAATCTCGCCGGAGCGGCCATTTCCTCCCCGGGAACCTTGACGCTGCCTCCCTTACCACCCGCTACGGATTCCGCCGCCCTCGCCGCGGCCGTCGACGCGGGAGCAGCTCGGATCAACTCGGCTGTCAAACCCGTTCTCGTCGCAGGCTCCAAACTCCGCCGCGCGGGGGCTTGCGAGGCTTTCCTAAAATTGGCCGACTCCCTCGGCTGCGCCATTGCGGTAATGCCAGATGCCAAAGGGCTCATCCCGGAAAATCATCCATCTTTCATCGGCACCTACTGGGGCGTCGTCAGCAGCCCGCGATGCGTGGAAATCGTCGAGTCGAGCGACTGCCAGTTTTTTGCCGGCCCGGTCTTTACCGACTACACCACGACGGGTTGGACGACTCTGAATTCGCCCGCGAAACTTCTGCAGGCCGGACCGACTTCATTCCGCATGGCGGGTGCGGATTTCTCCGGCGTCCCACTCCGAGAGTTCCTGCTGGCCTTGGCGGAGAAAGTGACCCGCAACGACGCATCCCTTGTCGCCTTCCGCCGCCAACAAGATCCCGTCGCCCCTCCCATCCCGGCTGCCGAGAGCGTGCCACTCGCACTCAAGGAAGTGCGGCGCCAAATCCAGGAATTACTGACGCCGGAAACCGATGTCGTCGTCGAAACCGGAGATTCATGGTTCAACGGACAAAAACTGCACCTCCCAGCTGGTGCCCGGTATTTTTTCCAGATGCAGTATGGTTCCATAGGCTGGGCGACCGGTGCCACGCTCGGGGTCTCACTCGGTGCCGCCCCGGACCGCCGGACGATCGCACTCATCGGCGATGGCTCGTTCCAACTCACCGCGCAGGAAGTCTCGACCATGATCCGCCACGGGGCGACCCCGATCATTTTCCTCTTCAATAACCGCGGATACACCATCGAGGTGGAAATTCATGATGGTCCCTACAATAACATTAAAAATTGGGACTACGCGGGCCTGATGGATGTTTTCAATGCCGGAGACGGCAACGGACTCGGCCTGCGGGCGACAACTGCCGGCGAACTCGCTGAGGCCATTTCGAAAGCCACTGCCCATCGGGGGCCGGTCTTGATCGAATGCGCACTGGATCGGGACGATTGCAGCGCGGAGTTGCTGGAATGGGGAAGTCGGGTCGCCTCTGCCAATGGGCGCGCGTAGACCTGCCCCCGCGACCTCGCCGATTCGAAGATTTGATCCGCTTGCAAATCACAAAAGATCTTCGATAATGATCGAAATCGCTCATTTGTGAAAATCTCCCTCTTTATTCCCTGTTTCGTGGATCAGTATTATCCGAACGCGGGAATTGGCATGGTGAAGATCCTCGAAAAGCTCGGGCACCAAGTGGATTATCCAGAATCTCAGACATGTTGCGGCCAGCCGGCATTTAACTCGGGATACTGGCCGGAGGCGAGATCCGTTGCCGAAACGATGTTGGATGCCTTTCGCAATGCGGAAGTCGTTGTCGGGGTGTCGGGATCGTGCGGCGCGATGCTTAAGGTTTTCTATCCCGAGATGTTTCACGGCGAGCCAAGGGAGGCTGAGGCCAAGGCTTTGGCATCCAAGACACATGAGTTCTCCTCGTTCCTCGTCAACGTTCTTGGAGTGGGAGATCTCGGCGCGGAATTCCCAGCCAAAGCCACCTTCCATGATGGCTGTCACGGCCTTCGCGAACTGGGGATCAAGCGGGAGCCTCGCGAACTCCTCCGCCACGTTCGCGGCCTGGAATTGATCGAGATGAAAGAGGCGGAAACCTGCTGCGGATTCGGCGGGACGTTTGCGGTGAAGTTTCCAGAAATTTCGACCGCCATGGGCGAAGTCAAATGCGCTTCGATCGCGGAGACCGGCGCCGATCTTGTCATCTCCAACGATTCGAGCTGCCTGATGCAAATCCAGGGCCTCCTTGACCGACAGGGCAAGCCTGTCCGGAGCATGCATCTCGCGGAAGTCCTGTCCCACTCCCTCTCATGAGCACGATCCAGTCGCGTCAGTTCCACCACGATGCCGAGGTTCTCACTCACGATCTCCGACATCGCAAGCTGATTCAAAAAGCCCTCGGCGGCTACTACGTCAAACGCGACGAGCAGAAAGCAAAATTCACCGACTGGCAATCCGCCCGCGCCTCCGCGGCGGCGGCCAAGTTCGAAGCGGTGAACCATCTCGACAAATATCTGATCGAGTTCACCGACAAGCTGGCCGCCCGCGGCACCAAAGTCTTCTGGGCCGCCGACGGTGCCGAGGCCTCAGCCTACATTGCTGGCGTGGCGCGGGCGGCTAAGGTTCGCAAAATCATCAAATCAAAGACCATGACCGGCGAGGAAATCCACCTCGCACAGGCTCTCGAAAAGGAAGGCTACGAAGTCGTTGAGAGCGACTTGGGCGAGTTCATCGTCCAGCTTCGCGAGGAGCCGCCCTACCACATTGTCTTCCCTTCGATGCACCTGACGCGTGGCGAGATCAGCGAGACTTTCGAGAAAAAACTCGGATCTCAGCCAGCAGATACGCCGGAGGAACTCACGATGATTGCCCGCGATGTCATGCGCAAAAAGTATTGCGAGGCCGATATGGGAATCAGTGGAGCGAACTTTGCCGTCGCGGAGACAGGGCATATCTCGATCACAGAAAATGAAGGCAATGCGCGGCTGAGCACCACGCTTCCTCGGGTTCTTGTCACCATCGTCGGAATCGAGAAGGTCGTTCCGAAGCTTGATGATCTCGCTTTGCTCCTGCCGATGCTGGCGACGTCGGGATCAGGACAGAACATGACCTGTTACAACACGCTGCTCGGTGGCCCGAGGGAACAGGACGAAACCGATGGTCCAGTCGAGTATCATGTCGTTCTTCTCGACAATCAAAGGACCACCCTCCTTGCAGATGCTGAACAACGCGACTCCCTCCACTGCATCCGGTGTGGAGCTTGCCTCAATGTTTGCCCGATCTTCAAAAATGTCGGCGGACACTCCTACGGCACAACTTATCAGGGCCCGATTGGCTCCGTGATCACCCCCCACCTCCGCGGTCTGCAGTCCTGGAAGCACCTCTCCTTCGCCTCATCCCTTTGCGGTGCTTGCTCGGAGACATGCCCAGTCAAAATTGACCTTCACCACCACCTCCTGCAGAACCGCCGCAATGCCATCGCAGAGAAGTTCGTGTGGTGGGAAAAAACGCTCTTCGCCGGCTTCGCATGGTTCATGCGCCGCCCGATCCTCTACCGCTTCGCCGCTCCCCTCCTCCGCATCGGCGATCCGATCCTGCGGCTGATTCGCGGGCAGGTGATTGATCCAGTCCGCATGTGGACTGGGACACGGGATCTTCCGAAGGCACCGCCGAAGTCGTTCAAAGAATACTGGAGGAGTCGCCATGCAAACCGATAGCCGTGAGAAAATTCTTCGCCGGATCCGTGAGGCGCTCGCCGTGGCAGCCCCGAAGCGTCACCTCGCGGGCGCCGGACAAGCGATGTCCCACCCGCCGCAGGATTGGCTCCCTCCCGTCCCAAACACTCCGGCGGAATTGGTGGCACTTTTTGAAAAGAATTCCGACGACTTGAAAACCGTCGTCCACCGATGCCCCGACCGCGCCGCCGCCGCGGCCGCATTGGCAAAGATCTCACGCGAAGAAGGCTGGAAGTCCGTCGCCACCCACGACTTCGACCTCGGCCGCGCTGCAGTGGCTGGTTTGAACCTGCCGACCCTCCGCACCGACCTGCCCTACACCCCTGCGGACTTGGAGCCCTGCCACGCGGGAATCAGCGGCTGCGATTGTCTCGTCGCTCAGACGGGTGGGATCGTTGTTACATCGGCGTCGGCTGGCGGGCGGGCCCTTTCTGTTCTGCCCCCACACCATGTCGTTATTGCGACGACAAGTCAGCTCGTCGGCGACCTCGCAGACGCCTTCGCCCTCGTTCGTATGCGCTACGGCGAGGTTCCCCCGTTCCTTTCCTTCATCACCGGTCCGAGCAGGACGGGTGACATCGAGAGGATCCTTGTCCTCGGGGCACACGGCCCGAAAAAGCTCACCGTCCTCCTCATCGCCGAGTGAATGTCTGTCTGATGCTCAAAGCCCCTCGTGCGGGCTTTGTGAAGACACGCCTCGCCCGTGACATCGGGGAGACGGACTCCCTCGCTGCCTATCGAGTCCTCGTCGAAAGACAGATGGCCGCGCTACCAGAGGACTGGACAGCTTTTGTTTCGTTCGCCCCACAGGATGCGGAAGACGAAATGCAATCGTGGCTCGGGCCTCATGTCCAATACCTTCCCCAGTGCGACGGAGATCTGGGAACCCGCCTCGACCATGTGGCTCGGAAGCTTGCTGGCCCGCTCATCTTTCTCGGCGGCGACTGTCCGGCCCTGACCCGATCCCGCCTCATCGAAGCGGCCGAGGCACTCGAATCCACCGACCTCGTCATCTGGCCCGCGGAGGATGGTGGATATTGCCTTCTGGGATTCCGGCATCGGATCCCGGAGATTTTTTCCGGAGTTTCGTGGGGCACGGAATCCGTCTTGCAGGAAACCTTGGATCGGATTCCGGTCGGTGTCACCCTGCGCGTGATGTCTCCGCCTCTGGAGGATGTTGATGACCTGCCGTCCTGGCAACGTGCCCTCGCCAGCGGCTATATGCAAACGCTACCAGAATCGGAAACCACATAACTCCCCATTCCACCCCGCTCAGCCTCCAGAGCGACGGCCCAAGGGCCTGACGGTGCTCGAGAATAAAATATATCCCGACCGTTATTCCCGCGACGCGGAAGGCCAAGTTCCCCGTCGCAGCAGAGAATGGAATCGCCCACGTGAAATACCATGCGTGGACGGCGGGAGAAATCGCGAAAAGCCCGAGGTAAACATCCTCGCCGAACCGGGCAAAATTCTTCCGCCGTGGGATCAGCACGACGACGAATACCGCAAAGGGAACGAGATAGATCGTGTTCATCTGCGCGGTTGCGGGAGCGAGCCACTCGACAATTCGCGGTAAAAACTCTGCGCTGCGCGCAAACGCGACCATCTCGACGGGGGCCAATTTGTGAACTCCATCACGCGTCCAGAACCATGATAGCGAGAGAGTCCATGGCAGAATTCCCAAGATCGCTCCGAGGAGTGCGAACCGCCACCGACCCGCTCGAAGGAGCCGCCAGAGCACGAAAGCCAGCAACGGCGCGGCAACGTATTTGACGCCGATGGCCAGTCCCAGCCAGACACAGGCCCTCAAGGACTTCCCCTCAACCCAAGCAAACCAACCAAGCACCATCGCGAGAAGCAAAAGCGAGTCGAAGTGCCCGCCACCCGCGAAGCTGTAGACCACCAGCGGACTCAGCGCATACCATGCGCCTCGATCGGGGCCGAATTTCCTCGCGAGCAAATAACACACGCCAAGGTCGGCGACGACCAGGAGACTTTTAAAAAACCAGAGACTCGTCGAAATCGCGGCCAGCCCGGCAAAGACTAAGAGCATGAATGGCGGATACCCGGCTGCGAGATCGGGGTGATTGATCTTCGCCCGCCACCAGACATCTAGTCCGTCGAGCGCATCCGCGGCGGGTGGGACAAGGTAGGGATTGTGCCCGTGGAGTTGCACGAGCCCCTCCCACATATAACGCCACACGTCGGTGCCGGGCGTCATCGGAAACGCGAGAATCCGCACCACGACAGCAGCAAAAACCAATCCGGCCCAGCTCCATTTGCTGAACGAAGAAACGACGTAACCGATCGATGCCACCGCAAAGCCACCGAGAAACCACAATACGTTTCCCGGAACCGCGAAGTCGCCGTGGGGCATCATCAAGCCGCCACCGGCAACCATGAAGAGGAGGGAGATCCCCACCCCGAACCTCGCGAGAAAAAACTGTCCAAGCGTGGACAGAATGATCGTCCCGGCCATCACCGTTCCTCTCAAGTTCCCAGAGACCTTCGAGACCCCCGTCCGCCGCTTAAAATATCGCACCGGAATCTCCTCGGACTTCAACCCCAACTCGCAAGCTCGCGCCTGCATCTCAACGGTCCAACCGAAGCCTCGATCTCGCATCCCAATCGCCTCGTAGGCCTCCCGTCGGATCAATCGCATCGGCCCAAGATCCCGAAATCGCCTGCCGAAGATCAGCCATAGCAAAGCGGGCGCCAGCCAGTTGCCAAACCGCTGCGCGGGCGACATGACAGCACGGCCCTCTGCCGTCGCCATCCGGTTTCCTAGAACGAAATCGTGGGACTTCGCCGACTCCAGAAATGCCGGGATCTCGCCCAGGTCATCGCTCCCATCCGCATCACAAAACAAAATCCATTCGACCTCGGAGGGGAGCTCCCGTGTCCCGGTCCAGCATGCCTGACCATACCCGGCTCTCGCCTCGCTGATAACCTCAGCGCCGGCCGCGCGCGCGACTTCGGCCGTGCGATCCGTGCTTCCATTGTCAACCACCCTCACCCGTGTGATCCCTTGCCCGAGGAGAGCCCGCACGACTTCGGCGATATTCCCCTCCTCGTTCCGGGCCGGAATCACGGCAAGAATGGTGCTCAGCATTCCCGGAGCGAACAGGAGTCCGCTCGGACATGCAAGTTGCCTTACGAGCATTTTTCGAGTCGCTCGCTTTCTCGTTCCCGTAGATCAAATATCCGGCTAGTCTGCCGCGACATGGCCACGCTCGGAAAACGCAACACCCTCACGGTCCTCAAAGATGCCCCGCCGGGCCTCTACCTCGATGGCGGCGAACTGGGTGAAATCCTCCTCCCCGGCGAGTCGATTCCTGCCGATGCCAGACCCGGGGATGAACTCGATGTCTTCATCTACCGCGATTCCGAGGACCGCCTTGTTGCCACAACCCGGATCCCGCTCGCCGTTGTCGGCGATTTTGTCGCCCTCAAGGTCACCAGTGTCCACCCGAGCATCGGCGCATTCCTTCACTGGGGCCTCAATAAGGACCTCCTCCTCCCCATTCGCGAGCAAACTCGCCGAGTTCACCCCAACGACACCGTCGTTGTTTTCGTTTCCATCGATGATGTCTCGCAACGCATTGTCGCGAGTGCGCGATTGGAGAGACATATATCTGCAGATCATGCGAACTACGCAGATGGAGCAGATGTGGATATGTTGATCGCTGTTGAAACTACTCTTGGATATAAGGTTATCGTTGATAATTCCTATATTGGTTTACTATTCCGGAGCGAGCTTGGAACGCCTCTAAAGATCGGAGACAAGTGCAGGGGCTTCGTCCGAACCGTGCGTCCAGATGGGAAAATCGATCTCGGACTCGATCCTGAGGGCTACCAGCGGGTGGCTCCTTTGGCGGATAGAATCCTCGAGACCGTTCGGACCAGTGGACGCCTCGCGTTGAGCGACAAGAGCACCCCTGAGGAAATCCGCGCCACATTCCAAACGAGCAAGAAAGCGTTCAAACAGGCTCTCGGCACACTCTATCGCCAGCGCCTGATCGACATGGATCCCGACGGAATTTCCCTCCGCGACCCGGTTCGGAAAGGGCGCTAGTCTCCCCTATTTCGCCTGAAAACTTCTCGCGGTCGGAGTCGTCGCCAGACCACCCTCAGACGTCTCTTTCAGGGCCCGAGGCATCCGTCTCCCGATATCCCGCATCGCCACGACCACATCGTCGAGCGGGACGACACATCGCACGTCAGCCAATGCCATCATGGCCGCCAGCATGCTGTGGACAGCGAACATGCCATTCCGGCTCACACACGGGACCTCAACATACCCGCCAATGGGGTCACAAACCATGCCGAGGGTATTCATGAGGGCAAATGCGCCAGCGGAACACGCCTGCTCGGGAGATCCTCCGCGAGCCTCGGTCACTGCGGCCGCGGCCATGCACGATGCGCTGCCGACCTCTGCCTGACAGCCCCCGCGGGCACCCGAGAAGTTGGCATTTTTCCCGATCACCACCCCGATCGCGGCGGCGGTAAAGAGGGCCTTCGCCGCCCCGAGTTCATCGAGGCCTTCGTTTTCCTCCAAATCCAGAAGACACGCTGGCAGAATTCCGGACGATCCCGCAGTCGGCGTGGCAACAATCCGCCCAAACTGGGCGTTGTGCTCGAGAACAGCGAATCCGTAGGCGGCAAGCCGGGCAAATCTGGAACCAAAAAGCGGTCGCTCGGTTTGGGAGTAATCCGACAGCCGCTTCGCATCTCCGCCCGAAAGTCGGCTGGGTGAAAGCGCATGGATCTGCATTCCGTCCCGAACAGCCTGGCACATAATTCGATACTGGGCCGCCATCCGCTCCAAGAGCGGCTCTTCGGCGCAATTCTGGAGATGGGCCTCCCGGGCAAGCGCAAGCTTCCAGAGTGGCCAGTCTCGGGATCGTGCGAGGGCCAGCATTTGCACGGCGTTTTCGTAATCGAGCGAGGAGGCTTCTGGCATGGCTCAAGCAACCAGCTTTGGAATATCGCGAAGGCGGCTGATCTCCGGCAGGCGAACCAGCAGGCTCCGGCAGTCCGGAGGGATGGCATCGTCGGTCTCGACAAGCGTCAGCGCCTCCCCATCACGGCCCTTCCGGGTCGTGCGGATCGCCGCGATGTTTGTGCCGGCGCAAGCCAGCAACGTGGTGATTTTTGAGAGAAATCCCGCGCGATCTTTGTGCCACATCGCGAGCGTAAAAAGACAGCCATCGACACGGGCGGTGAAGCCATCGATCTCAACAATCTCAATACTTCCGCCGCCGGGCGACGAAGCCGTGACCGAACAACTCGCTTCGTGCCCTGAGACCGTGAGCCGCGCAGAATTCGGGTGAATATCTTCCCCAAGATCGACCGACCTAAATGTCACGCAAAGATTCTGCCGCTCGGCCCACGCGAGGGAATCCTTCAGGCGAGGCTCGTCCGTCGGCCAGTTGAGAAGACCGGCAACCAACGCCCGGTCCGTGGCGTGACCCGAGCCTGTCGCCGCAAACGATCCGTGAAGTTCAATCAGTGCCTCGACGGGCTCTTCGCCAAGCAGAGCCCGCGTGGCAAGGCCGATCCGCACGGCCCCGGCCGTGTGAGAACTGGACGGCCCAGTCATTGGCGGGCCGATGATTTCAAAGGCAGAAAAGCTACTCATGGCCGGAGCCAGCGATCCAGATTCCGGGCAACAAATTCGTCGTCCACCAGATCCGGATAAGCCGCTGAAACGCGATCGAGTTCCTCCGCTTGACCGGGCGATAACGTTTCGTGCGGATTCAAACACAGGTTGGTCGGAACGAGACCCTGCCGTCGCAGAACCTCAAGAATCCCAGGAATGCAGCCCGAAAATCCATGGCCAGGATCGAATACCGCAGCGTTCATGTCCGTGACGGCCGCAGCGAGCGTAAGCCAGTCTGCAGAAACTGTGTCGCCCTCCCGCGCCACACGGATTTTTTCAAAGAGCGCAACCGCAGAATGAGCCCAGACTCCCCAATGGCCGAGCAAGCCGCCGACAATCCTTCGCTCGACTTGGCGCCCGGCAACCTCAAAGCGAAAAGGCGTCAGAAGATCGATCACGATGTTGTCATCGTTCCCCGTATAGAGGGCGAGGTCCTCGCGCCCGGACTCCGCGACGGCGCGGACAACATCGAGTGTTTGGAAGCGGTTGAACGGCGCAATCTTGATCGCGACAGCATTTTCAATCTCGGCGAAACTCCGCCAGAACGATGGAGAGAAACTGCGGCCGCCTACTGCGGACTGAAGGTAGAACCCGATCACGGGCAAGACCTCCGATACCGCCCGATAGTGCTCGATGATTTCGTTCTCGGGTTCGGATTTCCACGCGGCCACACTCACTAACAGCGCGTGATAGCCGAACGATCTCGCCAACTCGGCTTCGGCGACCGCTTGTTGAGTGTAACCACAAACGCCGGCGATTTTAATAAAGGACCGTGCATGTGAGGAACTCTCCTCATCGATCGTCTGCGAGGCCAGTTCCAGCACGGGCTTGAAAAGTCCGTGCTGCGGCTCGCGAATCTCAAACTGTGTCGAATGAACTCCCACTGCTAGCCCGCTGCACCCGGCAGCCATGTAATACCGGACGAGGGCACGCTCGTGGGAATCGGAAAATTTTCGATGAGCGTCGAGCGCGAGCGGAAGCGCAGGGATGACTCCTCCGGCCAAAAGCTTTTGTCTCAAGTTCAGTGGAAACATAGGGTTAGAATTTTCCATCACGATTTTCAAACTTCGTCGGCTTCCCGTGTGTGCCACCGCCTGCCGTGAGCCAAGCGGCGACCCACCCGATCATCTGATCCAGCGAGGCCTCGGGGGCTCCAAATAGCGAGTGAGACTTCGCGGGATTATTCAGCCACGCTGTCGGTTCCTCTTGCCCGACAATCTTCACAGATTTTCCAAAAACCCGGGCGAATCGCTCGGCCAACTCCCGCACGGAGACAACCGGCACTCCCGCAACATTCAGAGGGATCGTCGGACTCTGCGCCACCGCCGCACTCCGGAGCACATGCTCGACAGCATCGCGTTGCCAAATCACGTTGACATACCCGGTCGTTACGTCGATCGGTTCACCGGCCAGAACCCGCTGCGCAATATCCACCAACACACCGTATCGAAATTCGACGGAATAATTCAGACGGATCAAGACGACGGGGGTGCGGTTTGCTTCAGATGCTTCAACAAAAGCCCGCTCGCGCCCATAGCACGAGACCGCATAGTCGCCCTTCGGCTCCGCCCCATCCTCCTCGGTGCTACCACCAGACGCGGGGGTCACAAACGGATAAACACAACCAGTCGAAAGTCCGACGATCACAGCAGATCGGTAGCGCGCGGCAACCATGGACGGCATCACTTCATTGAACTGCCGAAGTGCCTCGGGGTTGTCGGCCGACCCGAATTTCATGCCGGCCAAATAAAAAACCGTCCCGCAATCAGGCAGCCCAGCCAAATCGTCTGGATTCAGGAGATCCGCACTCATCGTGGGAATCCCGCATCGCTCAAAATCCTCGCGGGACCGCAAAGTGGAAAAACGGGAAATCCCGTGCACCGGCACCTCAGGCCTGCCCGCGGCATCCAAGGCCCGCCTCGCCATCCATGCCACATGCAGCCCCATCTTCCCTCCCGCCCCCAGAACCCCAATCGGGGCCGGCAGCGTCCCAGCCGCTTCAATCATCGCGGGCGATGGTCTCGAGAGAAACTCATCGATACTCTCGGCGGGACAGGGAAGGCTCGAAGCGGGCTCGTGAAGCATGTAACTATCCAGTTACATCGGAGACCTATTTTCCGCAAGAAAAGATTTCCATCCTCGAAAATGGCATGGATCCCGGGAAACGAGAAACTTCGCGACGCCATCGCAGCTTGAAAGCCGCAAGAGAAAAACGCACTCTTAGGCATGACTGATCTGGGAGTATGAAGAGCGACGAGCAAGCCGCCGCAAAGGCCCTCTACAAGCAACTCCGCGCCCTCTCGTGGACTCAACTGTGGACCGTCGAGGTGCCGCAGTTTGACGGATCTGATCCCAAGGAGCGGGCCGCTCGCGTTGCCGTTATCCGTGCTGTTGGAGTCGTTTTTGCCGAGTCCGGTCCGGAAGATCTCGCAGATGCTGTCAGGGCTTGGCTTCGAGATTTACTCAAAGATCCCGACGAAAAAATCCGGCGCTACGCCATCGCAGCCCTGCCGAAGGTCGGAGCGGGCCTCCGCGAAGAGACAGAAATGCTGGCCCTCCTCCAGACCACCAATAGTGAACGGGAAAAAAAGTTCCTTTCAGAATCTTTAGAGAAAATCGGCACCGATCAAACTCTCTCAGCAATCCAGGGACAACTCCTGCAGACGGAGCAAAAGACACGGGCTGCGGTCACACGCCGCGACGATCCCGGTCGGATAGAATGGAGCCGCTCGCTAGCTCAGTGGGACGGGCTTCGGATCCATCTGCGTGGTCGAAGCGGGCTCGAGACATTTGTTCGCGATGAGGTGAAATCGAGCCGGGCATTTCGCGTTCTGGACGTCTTGGAGGGACTCGTGAAGGTCACGCCCGACCAAGCCTTCTCGCTAGGCGATCTCTATTCCCTCCGGTGTTTCGGAACGGTCGGCTTTGTTCTCGGCGACGGAACGATGGAAGAATTGCCTCGCGTGATCACCTCCCCGCTCGCGCGTGGGATTTTCAGCACGTTCACCAACGGCCCGATCCGATACCGACTGGACTTCGTCGGCAAGGGTCACCAGCGCGGTGCCGTCCGGACGCTTGCCAACCGCACGTATGCCGCCTGCCAGGAAATTCTCAACGACCCTCGCGCCGCACTCTGGTCCGTCGATATCCATCCCCTTGCAGACAAATACTTGGTGGAAGCCCGCCCTCGCACCTCACCAGATCCGCGCTTCGCCTACCGTCGGCAATACATCCCCGCCGCCTCGCACCCCCCGCTGGCGGCCTGCATGGCTGCGCTGGCCGGAAACCTCGACGACGAGATCGTCTGGGATCCATTCTGCGGCTCCGGAGTGGAACTCATTGAGTGCGCCCTTCGTAGCCGGGTCAGGAAGCTTGTCGGCACCGACTTGAGTCCGGAAGCTCTCGGGGGATCAAAGGAAAACTTTGCCGCTAGCGAGGCCCGCTCGGCCGAAGCGGAATTCATCCTCTCCGACTTCCGTGAACATCAAAAAATCCCGGAACTTCAGCCTGAAAGCGTAGGCCTTGTGATCTCAAATCCTCCGCTAGGAATGCGTGTCCCGATCCCGGATGTTCGCGGATTGATTAACGATCTCTTCGCGGCAGCCGCCATCGTCCTCCGTCCGGGAGGTCAACTCATCTTCACAAATCCCCTCCGAATCGAGAGGTCGCCGCAAACCTGCCTTGTCCGGCAATCCAGTCAGCTTGTTGATATGTCGGGCTTTTCGTGCCGGGTCGAAAGATATGTGAAGGTGGCCGGGCGGAAATAAACCTGGCTACCGCTCGACGAAATCAAGATCAGCCGGGCGATCCGAACCCAACGCGGCCCGCGAGAAATCACTTTGATCGCCGGGAAGGAACATCTCGAACCGCGTGCAATGTAACGTCTCGATCCGAGCACCGGGAGCAGCCACGAAATCTAGAACATGTCCTCCGCTCCGACGGTCGTCGGAAACAAAATGCAGGTGGTAGCCGGGGACATTGATTCCACGGAAAGACGTCGGGAACCGGAAACCTACGAGCGTCCCGCGAACCGGGCCGAGTGCAAAAACCGACTGCTCCTTGGCGACCTCAACCAACTTCCGATACGGCTTCGATTGCGCGGCGACACTCCGGGTTTTCATCGTCGGAAACGCCCCTCGAATTCGGATCGCATAAATCCCGTTCTTATTCGGACACAGGCGATCCAATTGCTTTTCCATTGCAGCCATCGACATCAGCCCGCGGGACTCGGCAGACTGATCCGGACGGAATCGCGTGACGGCCGCAAAGGGCGTCTCGACAGATCCCTTCGCACGTCGAACCTTACCGTCGGAAGTCACTTGATAAATCACCCCATCCACCACCACCATTTCTCCATCAAGGCAGTCAAAGGTTCCCAATCCAAGGTCCCCTTGCCTCATGACCTGCGAACACGAAAAGTCGCCGTCGTAAACTCCCGCCATCAAGGCATCGATCGTCGAGAATTGCGTCACCTTTCCCTCGCGACTCGGACCGCACCCTGAAGCAAGGACCATCAAGATTCCTGCCAGACCAAAAATGCATGGTTTCAGATTCGCGCGCCACGGGGAAATCCGACTGATGCCATTGTGATAGGAAAGATTCATCGAAATCATTTTATAGACCCAAGCTGACTTAGGCGAACTCGATTTAACCTGAGTGCATTCGTGATGACCGAGACGCTACTTAATGCCATCGCCGCGCTGGCAATAATCGGACTGAGCAAAAGTCCCGTGAAGGGATAGAGAACTCCCGCCGCAATAGGGATTCCCAGGATGTTATAGAGGAAGGCAAAGGTAAGATTCTGACGAATGTTCTTCATGGTTGCCCGGCTCAGAGTAATCGCGTCAACGATCGAACGGAGATCCCCTCTCACAAGAGTAATCCCTGCGCTTTCCATCGCCACTTCGGTGCCAGTCCCCATCGCGATCCCAACATCCGCGCTGGCCAACGCTGGAGCATCGTTAATCCCATCGCCTGCCATGGCAACAACCCCTCCACCAGCCTTTCGCTCGGTGACATAGCGCTGCTTATCCTGCGGACTGACCTCGGCAACGAAGTCATCAATACCGAGCCGCTTCGCAATCCGTGAGGCAACTTGCTGGTTGTCACCCGTCAACATGAGCACCTTGATTCCTAGAGCATGAATCGCTGCAATGGCATCTGGCGTCGAGGACTTGACGGGATCGGAAAATGCCAGGAGCCCGACGGCACGGCCACCGAGACCGACCCAGATCACCGTCTTCCCCTCCGACTCCAGACTTGCAGCCCTTTGGCTCAATGAAGGGGCCTCGATGAACCTTGATTCGTCGAGTAGAAGTCTTTTCCCAACGATGACTTGACGACCATCCACGCGCCCGGTGACACCTCGCCCGGGGACGGCATTGAATGACTCGACCGGCAGCGTGGCCAAACCTCGCTCCCGAGCCGCCGCGACCACGGCCCCCGCGAGCGGATGCTCGCTCTGAGCCTCCAATGCTGCAGCCGCCGCCAGAACGTCGGATTCCGAAATGGCCTCCGCGCAGACAATGTCCACGACGACTGGACGCCCCTCGGTCAACGTTCCCGTCTTATCGACGACCAGGAGATTCACCTTTCCCAATGTTTCCAATGCCTCTGCATCTTTGATCAGCACGCCCATCGCGGCACCGCGTCCGACGCCAACCATGATCGACATCGGCGTGGCTAGGCCCAGAGCACACGGGCAGGCAATGATCAAAACGGCCACGGCATTTACCATCGCATAGACGAGGGCTGGCGGTGGCCCGAACATCACCCAGAACCCGAATGTTACCACGGCAACGACGATCACAGCCGGCACAAACCACCCGGATACCACGTCGGCCACGCGCTGGATCGGTGCCCGGCTCCGCTGGGCCTGCGAGACCATTCGAATGATCTGAGAAAGCATTGTCTCTGCCCCGACCCGTTCAGCCTTCATGACAAAGCTTCCCATTCCATTCAGCGTGCCGGAGGACACACCCGCTCCAATATTCTTCTCAACCGGCACCGGCTCACCCGTCAGCATCGATTCATTGACGGACGACCAACCCTCAACAACCACTCCATCTACAGGAATCCGCTCGCCTGGCTTCACGCGGAGAAAATCCCCTACTATGACTTCAGCGATATCAACCTCTTGTTCCGATCCCTCACGTAGACGATGCGTCGTCTTCGGTGCCAGACCCATAAGGTCCTGAATGGCCTTCCCGGTCTTGGAGCGGGCACGAGACTCAAGAACCTGGCCAAGCAAAACGAGCGTGATAATCGATGCGGCGGCCTCAAAGTAGATCGGCAACGATCCTCCATGTCGCATCGAGTGGGGCAAAGCGTCCGGAGCAAGCAAAGCGACAAGACTAAATAGATAGGCCGCTCCGGTTCCGAGCGCAATCAGGGTGAACATGTTGAAACGTCGCGAGGCAAGCGACTTGGCACCTCGCTCAAAGAACGGCCAACCGGCCCACAGCACGACCGGAGTGGCGAGAAGGAACTGTGCCCAGCCTGCAACCTCTGCAGACATCACGGCAGGCGGAGCGATGTGAGCCCCCATGGCGAGGAAGACCAATGGAACGGTGAAGGCCACCGCAAATCTGAATCGCCGCGTCATATCTTCCGCCTCCGCCCGGTCCTCCGCCGATTCCCCATCGGCCATCGACCGTTCCAAGGGCATCCCGCATTGAGGACAGGGTCCGGGTTTATCCGACTCGACGCCCGGACACATCGGACAAAACCATTCCATCTTGGGGATCGGCCTTTCCTTTGGCGAATGAGCACAACACGCGTGGTCCGACTTCATCGGCTAAGCTTACACTCTCGACGAAGAAATACCCTTAAAACTATCGCCAAGATCCGGAAACCTGCCGAATGTGCCGACGCCGATACGATGACAATACTTGACAGCCTGACAACCCTCGCGTATCCGCACCGACAAGCATGTGCTGTTTTGCAAAGATCCGGATTTTCTGGGCCATCGCCTTCTCGGTGTTGGCCCTCTCGCAAGCGCTCCATGCTTATGAGCACCTGACTGCCTTTTCAGAACCGGACCACTGTCACCAGAATCACGATCATCACCAGCAAAACGGTCCCATCAGCCAATCGAATGATTGCGACTCTTCAGGGAGCGAATGCGAGCACTCTCACAGCCCGGCGATCATAAACCACCACGCCACGATGGTCGTTCGCTCCTCGTCTGAAAATCCCTCGCTCCAGATTGTTTCCCTGCCGGATCCTCTGGCTCGAAAAATCGACTATCCGCCCCAGTTGTCCTGAATTCGCGGGCGTATTGCGCCCGTGAATAATCGTTTGCGGGAATTTCATCTCGCAACTCGCCGAGAAGCCCAGTCCCTGCCGTCGATCTCCTCGACGCAGGCAACCATTCAGGAACAATATGAACACACGACAAATCACCGCTCTTTCCGTCGCAACCTTAGCACTCGCTGCCTTTCCCAGCTGCGCAGTGGTAGATGATTCTGCCCGCCGAGTCCCATCGCAGCTACCGATCGAGATCATCGACCTAGCTGGCAAGAAACTAAAGGCCAGCAAGGCCTACGAAACCGAAAGCCACCTCTACGTCGTCGGAAGCGCAACCCGCATCGCAGGGTATCACCTCAATGCCAGCGCTCACGTAGACGTGCAATTGCTGGATCAGAAGAACCAGATTATTGCGAACCGGGCAGAAGACATCGACGCGAAGCATCCCCGATTCGCACAAGCCCAGCGAAATCAATATTCCTTCACAGCAAGCTTTCCAATCGAGACCGCCCGGAGTGCTGCGAGCATTCGAATTCTCTTCCATGAATCCGCCCACCTGAAACCATGAGACTTCGATTTCTCATTACTCCTGTCCCACTCCTCCTGGCGGCGACAGCAATTGCCAGCACGTCACTGACCGTCGACACTGCAATAGCATTGGCCAAAGAGAAGAATCCAGAACTCGCTGCAGCCCGGAGTCTCATCAAGGAGGCAGAGACTCGGGCTCGCACGACTGGACGTCTCGCCAACCCGGACCTTGAGGCGGAGCTTGCCGGAGGCGAGGACTTCGAAGGCCGTGTATCCATCGGCCTCACCCAACGTTTCCCGCTCACGACCCGGCTCGCGCTGGAGCGCAAGCTCTCCAGCATCGACGTGGAAGCTGCGAAACTGGAGCTCCGAAATCGCGAGCGTCAGCTCGCTGTCGCCGTCCGAACCGCCGTCTACGAACTCGCGGCGGCCCGCGAGTCGCTGGCCGTCGCCCGCCGGAGGACAGAGCTCGCCGAAGCTTTTACAGCATCCCTCACAACCAGTGCGACAGAGGGATTCGGTTCAACCCTTGAAGTTCAACAAGCGACCCTCGAAACGCAACGGAATAGGATAGCCGAGCAATCCTTCCACATCGATGAGGTGGAAGCAGCAGCTCGTCTTTGCAAATTGATTTCCCTTCCTGCCGAATCCTCAATCGTCATCCCAAACTTGCCCGAGCTTCCTGCCCGTGTTCCAACTGCCCAGCCAGCTGGCAGGCGGGCGGACCTTGAGCTCGCGGAACTTGCCTGCCGGGCCGGTGCCACCGAGCTTTCGCTCGCAAAAGCCACGCGTTGGGAGGATGTCGGTGTCGGCCTTTTTGTCGAGGGCGAGCGATTTCGGGACGAACCAGAGGGAATTGAACCGGAGGCCCTCGTTGGCTTGCGCTTCAGTGTTGCCCTTCCATTTTGGCAAAATGGAAAAGGTAAGGTCTCGGAAAAATCTGCCGCCGAAAAACAACTCACCCAGCAGCTCGATGCCGTCCGCTGGAGTATTCGTAATGAGCCGCTTATTGCCCATCGCCTCATGAGCTCTCACCACCGTTCCGCTGCTTTCGCCCGCGATAAAATCGTTCCGTCCGCCCGCAAACTTTCTTCTGACATGGAGGCCGCCTACCTCCGCGCCGAGGCGGATATTCAGGACGTCTTCCGCATCCGTGAGCGTCTGGCCGAAGTCGAATCCTCCGCATTGGAGGCACGGAAAATGTATTTCATCTCTTATTCCGAATGGCTCGGGACACTGGGCGAGCAAACTCCAAATCCATGAAAACGCTGATCCTTCTTCTTGCCTCCGCTCTTCTTCACACCGCAACAGCGAGCGAACGGTCGGCGAATACGATTATCCTCGATGAAACAGGCGTGAAGAACCTCCGTCTGGAGACCGTCCTCTTGGAAGAATCGACCCTCGAAGAAACCATTTTTGCGCTGGGCCGCATCGAGGTCTATCCCGGCCGCAGCGCAGCCATCAGCAGCCGGATTTCCGGCAGGGCCTTGGAAGTTCTCGTCAAGAATGACCATCCGATAAAAAAAGGTGATGTCGCCATCGTCGTTGAAAGTCGCCAACCAGGAAACCCGCCGCCACACGTCTCCATGACGGCTCCGATCTCCGGGCTGGTTAGTGCCACAAACATCATACCCGGCGAACCCGTCGAACCGGAGAGCGTGCTCGCTCGGATTCTTGATCTCACGGAAGTCTATGCGATGGCTCGTGTGCCGGAACACCTAGCGGGTCAGCTGAAACGCGGCCAGCGTGCACGAATCTCGGTTCCTGCCGTGCCAGAACAAACGTTTGAAGCGGATTTGGAACACCTCGGAGTCGTTGCTGATCCAGAGACTGGAACGATCGAGGCCGCCTTCCGAGTTCTCAACCCAGAGCTCAAACTGCGCCCGGGGATGCGGGCCGAATTCTCGATTGTTGTCGATTCGAAGCCAAACGTCTTTGCCGTCCCTCGCTCAGCCATCCAAGGCGACCTCGCCGGCCGGTTCGTCTACGTTAAAGACTTCGATCTCCCGAATGCCTTCGTCAAAACTCCCGTTGTCGTTGGTCGCCTGAACGATCGCAGCGCAGAGATCGTCAGCGGGCTTCTTCCGGCGGATGAAGTTGTCACTCGCGGTGCCTACTCTCTGGCGTTTGCCGGGACCGGAAGCGTCTCCCTCAAAGAGGCTCTCGACGCCGCCCACGGACACGAGCACGCGGAAGACGGATCGGAACTCACAGGAAAAAATTCCGCCCCCATCGCGAGGCAAGGATCGAGCTCATCTCGTCAAAACTCATTCTGGATGATCGTCAGTGCCATCCTCGCACTCCTGCTCGTCGTTGTTACCCTGCGCGGTTTTCTTTCTCGACCCCATGCTAAATAGACTCATCGCATGGTCACTCGCCCACCGCAGCGTCGTGCTGTGCAGCTCCCTTGTTGTCATGGCCCTCGGGCTACTCACAGCCCGCCAGCTTCCCGTTGAGGTGCTGCCGGATTTGACCAAGCCGACAGTCATCATTCTCACCGAAGCACCAGGCCTTGCCCCCGAAGAAGTCGAATCCCGCGTCACACAACCTCTAGAAAGCGCCCTGATGGGAGTGGCGGGATTGACCCGACTCCGATCGAACTCCGATGTCGCTCTCTCGCTGATCTATGCCGAGTTCGACTGGAATTCCGACATCTCAAAAAATCGCCTCCTCGTCCAGGAACGCCTCCAATCTGCGCGCGAGCAGTTGCCGGAGGGGGTGTCCCCATTCATGACTCCAGTTGCCTCGCTCATGGGCGAAATCCTTCTTGTCGGCGTCCGCTCGAAGATCCGTGAGGGGCAACCCGGTTATCTTTCGCCAAGCCAAGTCCGCTCTCTTGCCGACTGGGTCATCAAGCGTCGGCTCCAGAGTATCCCGGGCATCGCCGAGGTGCTCAACATGGGCGGCGGAATCCGGCAGGTCGAGGTCCAGCCAGACCCGCACCGCATGCAGGCCCACGGCGTCAGCTTGGATGAGCTCGAGAACGCCATTTCACAAGCAGCCACCACAACCACCGGAGGATTTCTCAATAACGGCTCCACGGAAATCATGGTGCGCCATTTAGCGATGACGACCGACCTCGACGCCATCGGACGCACCGCGATTAAACGTATTGGAGATCGTCCAGTCAGGATAGCCGATGTCGCTACGGTCGCTTGGGGGATTGAGCCGATGCGGGGTGATGCCACCGTTAGCCTGGCACCTGAGAAGTCGCCCACCTACGGCGTGATAATGTCCGTCACCAAATCTCCGGGCTTTGACACAAGGGCGCTCACGGCAAAAGTGAATTCCGCCCTCGCCGAATTGCAATCGGGCCTGCCTGCAGG
>Ga0247840_10004013_pt1 | contig 23939 bp, 26 predicted proteins | sample LaCruzMarch2015__FD_192404 | JGI IMG/M metagenome (GOLD analysis project Ga0247840, IMG submission 192404) | Freshwater microbial communities from meromictic Lake La Cruz, Castile-La Mancha, Spain - LaCruzMarch2015_17m | ecosystem: Environmental > Aquatic > Freshwater > Lake | place: Spain...
GCAGCCGGCTGCGCGTCCTGGTGCACGAGCGCATCCCCGATCCGGTGGCCTGGCTGCGCGCCCAACCCCTGAACCCCATGCCGACCCGCCTGGAGTCGGTCCACCCGAGCCTGGAGGATGTCTTCGTCACCAGTACCGGGGATGCGCGCGCATGAACGGCCTGCTGCTCTCGCTGCGCCGCATCCTGGTGATCCTGACCAAGGAGCTGACCCAACTGCGGCGCGACCGCACCACCTTCGGCATGGTGGTCATGATCCCGCTGATCCAGCTCATGCTGTTCGGCTATGCGATCAATACCAATGTGCGCGACATCCCGGTCGCCCTGGTGGACCAGTCGAATACCGCCTTGAGCCAGGTGCTGGCGCAGACGGTCGAGGCGACGCAGGTGGTGCGCTTCACCGCGCGCTACGCCGAGGTCTCCGAGGCCCAGGCGGCGATCAGCGCCGGGCAGGTGCGAGCCGCGCTGATCATCCCGAGCGATGTGAGCCAGCGGGTCGCGCGCAGCGCCAGCGTCAGCCCCCGGCTGGAGTCCCCACCCGCGACCGACGAGCAGACCAGTCGCCCGGTCGCGCAATGGCTCGTCGATGGCTCGGATACCATGATCGCGGCGGCCATCAAGGGGCTGCGCGCGATGCCGCTGGCGGAGCTGCTGCGCCGGCCCGCCAACCGCATGACCCCGACCTTCGAGGTGGCGCTCTTCTTCAATCCGGAGAGCCGCACGGCGATCAACATCGTCCCGGGGCTCGTCGCCGTCATCCTCACCATGACCATGGTGATGTTCACCTCGGCGGCGATCGTGCGCGAGAGTGAGCGCGGCAACATGGAGATGTTGATCAACACCCCGGTGCGCCCGCTCGAACTGATGCTCGGCAAGATCATCCCCTACATCGGCATCGGCCTGGTGCAGACCGCCATCATCCTGCTGTTGGGCCATCTGGTCTTCGCGGTGCCGCTCGACGGCTCGCTTGGTGCGCTCGCGGTCACCACACTCGCCTTCATCGGCGCCAGCCTCGCGCTCGGCCTGGTGCTGTCGACCATTGCGACCAGCCAGCTACAGGCGATGCAGATGACCGTGTTCATCCTGCTGCCCTCGATCCTGCTGTCCGGCTTCATGTTCCCGTACGAGGGCATGCCGGTGCCGGCGCAATACATCGCCGAAATCCTGCCGGCGACCCATTTCATGCGGACGATCCGCGCTGTGGTGCTGCGCGGCGCCGGTTTGCACGAGGTCGCTTTCGACACCCTCTGGCTGGTCGGCTTCATGCTGGTCGGGCTGGTCGTTGCCTCGTTGCGGTTCAAGAAACGGCTGGATTGAACGGCTGCCGCCCCCGCCGCCACAGGCCCGCACCACCGCGATGGTGCGGACCGTGCGACTGCCAGGATAAGGGGACTGCCTAAGCGGATTGAGCCTCGCCCCTTTTCCGTTAAATTAGCGCCATTCGAGCCTGACCTTTTTTGCTTCTTCTTTTGCTCCTCTTGCTCTCGATTAGGCTGCTACCTGTTGTAAGAACCGATGCGCCGGTCAATGACACTTGGGGTGGGAGTGGATGTCGTCTGCGGCGATCACCTTGCCGTCTGCCATGGTGAGCTGGACACAAAGGTGGCTGCGCGGATTGTAGAAGATGCCGTACTGCGTGTTGCCGCTCTCGATCGAATCGACATCTTTGAAGCCACGCTCAGCCATGGTGTCGATGGCGGCGATCGAATTCTTACCAGCAAGATCCTTGTAATGAGGGGCCGGTGTCGACTTCCCGTGACTCGATGCACCAAACCCTGCCTTCGCATTCTCTGCTTTCGTTTTGTTGACATCGCAGCCTTGCGCTTCGGTGACCTGCGTGCACCCTGACCGCTCCAGCTTCTTGGCGTATTCCTTATCGATGGCATGTGCATTAAAGCTCATTACCGAACAGGCTGCGACCATGCTTGCAAGTAGAAACGTGGACTTAGGCATCGTTTTGCTCACTTCGACAGATTGATGTGGACTCAACACAGAAAACCGCTACCCCGATCAGGGCAACACCACTGCGGGACGAAACCGAGGACAGACCAGGGTTCCCTGCTGAATTGAATCACTCGTAGCAACGACACAACCGCTCGGCATGCCCAGACACGTTCGCATCGTCGCCGCCGGCTACCCCTCGAGGGCCTTGATCGTCGTTCCGGCCGTAGGGTGGACAAGCGTTAGCGCAGTCCACCGAATCCCGCGCCGGCGCTGGTAGACTGCGCTGCGCTTGTCCACCCTACGATCTCGCGTAGCCGAAACCGTGATCAAGGCCCCCTCGAGGGCCGCTTCCGCTCATCGGTTACTGCAGCCGACAACGACCTCATCGGCGCTAGGGCGAACTCAACCCGGTTCGAGCGCGCATGGTGCCCACCGCGGAAGAATATCCCTGGTCGAGCGACCGCTGCAATGCGCTCGGACTCACCGATCCCGTTGTCGCTGTGCACCCGCTTTATCGCGTTCGCACCTGATATCCAGACAGGCCTTCGTGTAGGGGCGGGTTTAAAACCCGCCCCTACGTCCGGTTATCACGTCCGAAGGCTCTATCTGATGCTGGGGAAAGCGACGCGCGCGCTACCGCAGGCTGTTCGCCGACGCGATCCCTGAGCGCGAGATTGCGGCGCTGCGCGACGCGACCAACGGGGGACTTGCCTTGGGCAGCGCTCACTTCCAGCGGCAGATCGCCGCGATGGTTGGTCGGCGTACATGGCCCGAAAATCCGGGCGACCCAAAAAAAGAGCCCCCGGACGCGACGCTCAAGTTTGGTTGTCACGGGCAGCGTCCTCTCGGCGTAGAGCCGTGTGTCGCTCTCGCGTTGCCTCCCGCCATCCGCAATGCTGCGCCCGCATGACCGGGTGTCAACGCGCGTATGGATGGCTCCGACGTCCAAGCACCACCACCCGTGTCCTTGCTCTTACACTTGTTCACGGGTGCCCGTCTCCCACGGACCGACACTTGGATCTCCCTGGTGACCGCGTATTCTCAATGTCGGATGCGACACGGCCTCGGACCCCGGGGAGTACCAGCGCCGCTCGCCATCGCGCAGCGCCGATTGTTGCCTACCGGCGGGACAAAACCGTCGGCACTCACCAACCAAAACGTTCCGGGCTCAACACCTTCAAGGTCGGCTTCACCCGTTACCTTTGGACCTCGCCTGCTTATCTGGCCTACACATCGACGCGTCTGTTACCAGCCGCGCCGCAAGGCGCGATACTGGGCTCGTGGCGCACGATGATCCAGGCGGGACAAACTGCGCTCATTGCAGTTGCTGTCCCGCAAGCTCTTGACCAATGCAGCGGCGCTCCCGGCAGGTATAGTAGCTCGTGGTGTGCCCCTTATACTCATCGGTTGTGCGGCACAGCAGGTATTCCCCGCGGTTCGCCACGACCTCGGCCCCCACGGCAGAGACGGCGGCGTTCCCGGCCTTGTTGCGGGTGGCCGTCGTGCCGGCGGCGGCCTCCGACGTCACGGTCCCGGCGGTGCCGCTTGCCGCGGATGGGACAGCCTCGGACCCGCCTTTTCCCAATAGCTGATCGTACGAGCAGGCAGACAGCGCAAGGGTTAGCGCTGGCCGGATGTCCGGCGCTCCAGCAGGTCTTTTAGCCGGACAAGTTCCTCATTGCTTAGTCCGAGTAGCCGGTCTTCGGGACGCAGACTGCGAACCAGATCCTCCGGCGACAGCCCCCGCAGCCGCTCCTCCGGCGTCATTTCAGCCAACTTTTCGCGTGTCCACTCGCGCTTAAAATCTTCAAACGTGTAGGCCATCGAGATACCCACCTCGCGGTAGCGTTGGTAAATTTGCTCAAGAGTCAGCGATGGGAGGAGAACGCCGCTGCCCTGGCTGATTTTCTAGCCTATTGTCTGGTGCTGGATTGGCCGCAAGAGGCGTCCGGTGTCTATCCGAAGATCCGCAATGCGTTGGAGTCCAGAGGGGCACCCATCGGGTCCAACGACCTGCTGATTGCCGCCCATGCCCGCCACCTTGGTTGTACACTGGTCACGAACAATGTTGAGGAATTCACGGTAATGCCGTGACCTGTAGGGTCCGCTGTGCGGACCGACGACCGTGCCGATCGCGCGGTGGCCGGGTTTATGACCAAGGCCTGGTCGGCGTACATGGCCCGGCGAATCGGGGCGACCGAAAAAGAGCCCCCGGACGCGAATCAGATCGAACTGCCGATCGAGTCTCGAAACCGTGGTCTGTCCCGAATGGCGCTACTTCGTTGTGGCGTGAACGGTGACAGGTGCAACCATCAGATCATCGGTGATGTCATATGGCGGTTCCCTTTGTCAGCCCAACCTACGGCCCTTCCTGGCGGCTCGAATTAAGTAAACTGCCCCCAGAAATCGGGCCGGACCCGCGTGCGGAATTCATGCAGGCTTGCCGAAAGGACACGGCCCTGCGGGCCTAATAGAGTAAGAGCGGCGCCGGCCAAAAGTCCGGATTCATGACTTGATCGAAGGTCCATGGACAAGATTCCGGGAAATCGCCTAACCCGGTTTCATTTGCCGCTTGGGATGTCGCATCACCCCATACGACATCCCACCATTCGGCATCGTCTAGTTTCGCCTTCAAACTGGAGACCTGCTTAAGGTGTAACGTAATCGCCTTCCGCTGATTGCGGACGGTGATTTCCCAACTGGCGCCGCGCCGTTCCGGTTGAAGCTGCCATTTGAGCAGATGGGCCAGGAGCACCGCCATTCGACTTGCCAATTCGCGTTGTTCGCTCTTTCCCACGTCTTCAATCTCATCAGCGATATGTTCGATGTCTAGGGCGTCGAAACGACCAGCCCGGAGCAGCCGAGCCTGTTCGTTGGCCCAAGCCATCACGTCAGTGTCGTAACTGTTTGCAGCGGGCATTCTGTCTCCCATTAGTCGTTGTCTAAGTGGCTCGCTCGCACGGGCGGGGCTTGCGGGCACCAACCATGTCCATCTGCCGGCGACTCCGGAAACCGACCGCGGACCGGGTCGGCTGATGAAGGTCTCGGACAGCGTTACGTTCAGTACGTCAACCGTACCGACCACCGAACAGGACGCTTTTCGAGGGCCGCGTCCGCTCATCGGTTATCGAAGCCGACAGCGACCTCATCGCTTGCCGGCGCGACATCGAACGCAACCCGGTTCGGGCATGTTGCCCACCGCGGAAGAATACCCCTGGTCGAGCGACCGTTGCACTGCGCTCGGACTCATCGACCCCGTTGTCGCTGCGCACCCGCTTTATCGCATTCGCACCTGATATCCAGACAGACCTTCGTGTAGGGGCGGATTCACCCCCCCCTACGTCCGGTTATCACGTCCGAAGGCTCTATCTGACGCTGGGGAAAGCGACGCTCGCGCCACCGCAGTCTGTTCGCCGACTAATCCGATCCTGGCACAGTGCGCGCTGCGGGCACGGTCTTCTTTAGAGATAGGGAATTGTATCCCCGAGCCTAGGGTCGCCGACCGGTGTCGGGCGGTCTCTCAGCATGTGGGCAACGGTCGGAGCGGCGCAAAGCGGGCATCCGAGGGGGCCGCGGGGCTGACGCGAGGGCGATGTTGGGTCGATTGTAGACCGTTTTCCAGCGTGGGGGCGAGCGCGAGCGCAGGCCGCATGCGGCCTGTCCAGCGTGACGGGTGAGCCGTGGTGCTTAGGCTGGGGCAGGCGCGTTCATCACCCCCTGACCACGCCGCCGCGGGGCCAGGTGCTGGGTCACATGCAGCCGTCCCGTACGGCAGATGGGACACGGATAGCCGTCAAAGGGTGCGGTGACCGCCGGTGCTGCGGCAGGTTCCGGTGCCGGGGCGGCAAGGGCCGTGCGGATCAGCGCCAGACAGCGCGTCCGGCAGCGGTTGGCCAGGAAGCCGAAATGCCGCACCCGCATGAACCCTTTTGGAAGCACATGCAGCAGGAAGCGGCGGATGAGTTCCTCCCCGCTCAGGGTCATCACCTTGTGACGATTGTCGTCACGGTAGTCCTTGTAACGCACGTCCACCGTGGCGTCGTCTTCATCGAAGCCCAGCAATCGACGGTCGGACAGGGCGATGCGATGGCTGTAGCGGCCCAGATAGTCGATCACCGTCTCGGTGCGGGCCAGACAGGGTTTGGAATAGACCACCCACTCGGGTTGCATCAGGGCGTTGAGGACCCGGTCGACCTCGTGCGGTGCGATCCGCGCTAGTCGCCCCTCCGTGCCCGCCCGGCGCAGTCGGCTCACCAATCCCCCACGGAAGTGCCGCGACAGCGCCCGCACCGGGAACAGGTAGGTGCTCTTGGCCGGATGCCAGGTGCCGTCAGTCCCGAAGGCTCCGCCCGGCACCAGGCAGTGCAGGTGGACATGGCGCGCCAGGGTCTGGCCCCAGGTGTGCAGCATGGCGGTCATTCCCAGTTGGCCGTTCAGCCGCTTGGGGTCCGCGCCGAAGGTGGACAAGGTCGCCCAGACGGTCTCGAACAGCAGGTCGTAGATCACCTCGGGGTGGACCTCGACCCAGCCGTTGAGGGTGTCGGGCAGGGTGAAGACCAGATGGTGATAGGTTACGGGGAGCACCGCTGCGCGCTGGCGTTCGCACCAGTCTTCGGAGGCGCGGCGCTGGCAGCGCGGACAGTGCCGATCACGGCAAGCGTGATACAGCACGGGCGTCTCCCCGCACTGGTCGCATGCCAGCACAAAACCGCCCAAGGCGGCAGTGCGACAGTCCAGGATGTGGTGACAGACCTGCCATTCCCGCGGACTCATCGGATGGTGTTCGGCATAGCCGGAGAGGCACGCGGCCATGACCGCTTGCAGGGAGGTGTTAGCCATAGTCAACCTCCAATTGGGCGATCAGGTCTAAAGCCCCTTCGCCGTCACTGGCACTGGGCAGCCAATGCACATAGCGCAGGGTGGTCTGGATGCTGCGGTGGCCCATCAGTCGTTGCAGGCGTTCCACCGACAAGCCGGCCGCCAATTGATGGGTGGCATACGCGTGACGCAAGCCATGAATACCGCCGACCGTGGTCACCCCGGCTGCCTGCTTGGCGTCGGTGAAGGCCCGCTGTAGGGTCGACGGGCACAGGGGCTCCCCGGTACGCCCGGCGAAGAGCCAGTCGGCGGGCCGATAGCGGCGCCAATAGGCGCGCAGTTCCTCCAGCAAGGTGGGTGAAAGCGGGACCAGGCGGTCTTTCGCGCCTTTACCCTGGGTGATGCGCAAGAGTCGCCGCTCGCCGTCAATATCCTGCACCCGCAGGGCCAGGACTTCGCTCAGGCGCAGCCCGCAGCCATAGCAAACCGTCAGCATGGTGCGCAAACGGGGATCGTCGCAGGCCGCAAGGATGGCCGCGACCGCGCCGCGGGTGAGCAACTCGGGGATGCGCTGCGGGCGTTTGGGTAGGGTCACCTCCAGCGCGACCGTCGGCCAGCCAAGCACCTTCAGATAGAAGAAACGAATGGGGGCTCTTCGGGATCTCAGTAGGTTATGATATACTTATATTTCAGCATCTTGCGAGGTTTTGAAGGTTATCATGGACTCCAACAACGAGCCACTTAGACAAGCAATAGAGCTATTGCTAGATTTGCCCAATGTCCAAGTGCAGGCAGTGCACCAAGATCGCAACGGAAGTTACATCGTAACGTTGGTCAGTACAGAGCATGGCGCGACGTGTCATAAATGCAATAAGCGAATTGATAAGTCCAATGGTCATGGTGAGTGGGTGACGTTGCGCCATACCGCCATTTTTGAGAAGCCGGTGTATCTCCGCATTAGATTACCGCGTTACCAGTGTGACTGCGACGGCGAACCAACGACCACGCAACAAGTCAGCTGGTTTACGCGTCGCAGTCCGTTCACAATAGCCTACGAGGCATATCTCTTACTCGATTGTGTTAATAGTACCACTGCCGATGTCGCCATCAAGAAAAAGGTGACGTGCGACGAAAGCCAAGGCGTCTTAGATCGACATATTCGTAAATCCGTAGATTGGTCAACAATGGAACCCTTTGAGGTGATCGGTATTGATGAAATTTCTCTCAAAAAAGGACATAAGGATTTCGTCGCAATTGTGACCGCGCGGCAGGGCAATGAAACCCGCATCTTGGGCGTCCTAGAGGACCGCATGAAAGAAACGGTCATAAAGTTTTTCCGAAGTATTCCCAAGGTATTAGACCTTGTCGGGTACAAGCTGTACGCTTGAAAAATCAACACATTACGGTGCGCAGTGCCGACTATGATAGGGGCCGTTAAATTTTCACGATGCGCAATATCTTATTGATTATGTTACGGTAAAGTGCCACGGGAAATCCCAGAGAGCCCGGACCATATGGCAAAGCCTTGATTGGTAAAGCCTGTTGGGTAGACCAGAGGGCTTGCTCTAGATGAGATGGCTGGGATCGTGATCAAGGCCGAGTTGAGTATAGTGAACACTTACTTAGCCCATACCGGGGTATTGCCCATGCGTGTTCCAGTCGTGTTGAGTCTCCTTGCCGTCTGGGCCTTCCCGGCCGCGGGCGGACCGCGCCTGCGCTGCACGCTCGATCAGGGCGGGACATCCCAAGTGATCGAGGTCGGTCCGGTAACCGACCCGTACAGTGTCGAAGCTATTACGATCAATGGCAGGTTCCGCTTCAAAGCCGTCGTGATCGGTGACGCGCAACTGATTCAATACATCAAGCTCTACACCTACTATCAAACCGCGCGGCGCTGGATGTTGCTCCACGAAGCAAACTACCTGGCACCACGGGTGCAGCCCGAGTCTTCCGGCGCCGCGCTGACGGGGCGGCACTCACTGTATGCACCAGGCCGCGAGCGCGAGTTCCAGTATGGTTGTGCGCTCGTCGAGGCAAATCCATGATGCAGCGCTATTGTGCCCGCCTGCTTGCCGCGACGGCCTTGATCATGGCTTCGGCCACGCGGCATCGTAGCGTGGACAAGCGCAACGCAGTCCACCAGCGGCAGCGCGGGATTCGGTGGACTGCGCTGTCGCTTGTCCACCCTACGGCCGGCGCGATGATCAAGGCCGCCGCGCTCGGCTGTGCCTGCATCAGCGCAACGGTCGTCATGGCGAAAACGGCGCCAGCCGAGCCAACCGTGACGCTGGCCTTCGTCGGCGACATCATGCTCGACGAGACGCCCGGAGCGGAGATCGCGCGCGGTCGCGATCCATTCGCACCCTTTGCCGCCATCCTGGATGGCGCGGACATTCGCATCGGCAACCTGGAATGTGTCGTTGCCACCAGCGGCGAGGCCGAGCCCGGGAAGCCCTATACCTTCCGCGCCCATCCGCGCACCCTGGTGCCGCTCAAGCAACATTTCGATGCGGTGACCCTGGCGAACAATCATTCCGGCGACTTTGGACCGAGCGCCTTTGGCGAGATGCTTACCCTCCTGGAGCAGCACGGCATCGGCTATTTCGGCGGCGGCGCCACGCTGGCGCAAGCCCATCGGCCACTGGTCATCGAGCGTCACGGGCTGCGGATCGCGCTGCTCGGTTACAACGAATTCTTACCGCGCAGTTTCGAGGCCGATTACGACCAACCGGGGGTCGCCTGGAGCGAGGATGAGCAGGTGCAATACGATATCGCCGCGGCACGCGATCACTCTCATGCCGATCTCGTGATTCCGGTCATGCACTGGGGTTGGGAGCACGAAACAACGGCCAGTCCCCGTCAGCGGCAATTGGCCCGCCTGATGATCGACGCCGGGGCCGATGCCGTGGTCGGCGGCCACCCGCATGTCGTCCAAGACACCGAGCAGTATCGTGCCAGACCCATCATCTACAGTCTCGGCAACTTCATTTTCAACGGCTTCAGTGAGACAATCAACAACACCGGCTGGCTGTTGCGCCTGGAAGTGGATCGCCAGGGCGTGCGCCGCTGGCGGACCTTCGTCGCACGCCTCGACGGCCAGGGAATTCCGCATCCCGCGCCGTCATCCGACGGCACCTGTTGGGAGCGGGGGCAGGCCGGTGCAGCGCCTTGCAAGACTGACCTGCCAACCGAGTAGGGACGATCCCAGCGGCGGAAGTCGCCGTCCAGCCCGCTGCCGCGTCACCGCAAATCCAACTGCAACGTCATCCATCGGAGCTCGAAACCCATGCGCAAGCCACTCTGTCTCTCGCTGCTGCTCGCCGTCACCGCTGTCCAGGCCGAGGTCCAGACCAAGACCATCGCCTACGAGGACGACGGCGCCAAGCTGACCGGCCATCTCTACTGGGACGACGCGGTGAGCGGCAAGCGGCCCGGCGTCCTGGTGATCCATGAGTGGTGGGGGCTCAACGACTATGCGAAGAAGCGCGCCCACCTGCTCGCCGAGCTCGGCTATGTCGCATTCGCCGCCGACATGTACGGCGACGGTAAGGTCACCGATCAGCCGTCCCAGGCCAAGGAGTGGATGCAGGAGATCACCGTGGACCCCGAGTCCTGGCTCCAACGAGCCGCCGCCGGTCTCGCCCAGCTCAAGGGAAGCGAACAGGCGGATGCGGACAGACTGGCCGCCATCGGCTATTGCTTCGGCGGCGGCACGGTGATGCAGATGGCCTATGGCGGTGCCGATCTGGACGGCGTGGTGAGCTTCCATGGCTCGCTGCCCGCCGCACCGGCGGAGGCCGCCGGCAAGATCCGGCCCAAGATCCTCGTGGCCCATGGTCAGGCCGACAGCTTCGTCGCCCCCGAGGTGGTGACTCACTTCAAGGACAAGCTGGAGGCCGCCCGGGCCAACTGGGAGATGGACATTTACGGCAACGCGCGTCACGGATTCACCAACCCGGACGCCGCCGCCTACGGAATGGAGAACCTCAGCTACGATGCCCAGGCCGATGCACGGTCCTGGCAGCGCATGCAGGCGTTCTTCAACGAGATCTTCGCCGAATAACCCCAGGAACCGCGCCCCGAGCGCCGGCTGCAAGCCGGCGTCGATAGTTCAGGCGCCGGAGGGCGGCGAGCGTCCATCGACGGCGCGCACCGCGTCCACGATCGATTCCAGAAATTTGCACTGGTTCCACCGCGATGCCCGCGTGGTCCACCCGAGACGGACGATCACCAGGTCGTCTTGCGGCAGGATCGCGATGATCTGGCCCCAATGTCCGGAGAAATAGATCCCGTCGTCCGGCAGATTGCACAAGCGCACACCCAGTTCCGTCTCTCTCGGGTCGCCGCGCAGCCAGACGTGGGCGCCATAAGCGCGGGGATCGCTCCGCCGGTATTCATTCGGGAGTGTCGACACGAAATCGCGCCAGCCCCGCGGCAGCACCTGGCGCCCCTCCCACGCGCCGTCGCGCAGCAGCAGGAGTCCCAAGCGCGCCCAGTCCCGCGCGCTTGCGTAGAGGTACGAAGAGCCGACGAAGTTGCCCGCGACATCGGTTTCGAAGACCGCGGTCGCGGCACCGATAGGCCCGAACAGGCGCTCACGCGGGTAGACCCAATAAGCAGCGTCGTCGGCGAACGCGTTGCGCAAGACCCGTGAGAGCAGATTGGTTGTGGCACTCCGATAGGCCCAATGGGAACCATGGGGTCGGTCCGCCGCGGCCCGCCGGGCGACCGCCGACACGTCGTCCTCCAAGGTCAGCATGTGGGGCACCGAGCCAGGGACAAACGGCAGATACCCCTCGCGTGAATCCAGGCCGTCACGCATGAACAGCAGATCGCGGACGGTAATGCCGGCACGGGAGTCGCTCGCCCATTCCTGGAACAGGTGGTCCCGATCCAGGGACAGCGCGCCGTCGGCGATGCGTTGGCCGATCAGCATCCCAAGCACGCTCTTTGCCATCGACCAGCCCAATTGGGGAGTTTCCGGGCCGAACCCGTCGGCATAATGTTCGGCAATCAGGCGCCCCCCCTTGACGACCACCACGGCGCGCACCGCGCTGCGCGGCGCGGCATCGCTCGGGGCGAATTCCGCGTTCAGGGCGCTTGCGAGCGACCGCGGGAGAGGCAAATCGGGCTCGACGAAATCCCCGTCAGGCCATCGGCGCGACGCGTCCGGAAGGGGGAAACGCGCGGCGGGCGCCCGCGCGACAGCCGCCGGCGCGTCATCCGCGTCGGACAAGCGTCAGTGTGCTCGTGGATTTCTACGGGTTTCTCACCCCGATCATCGAAGGCGGTCTTGGCAGGTCCACTCCGACACAGGCATCGCCGGTCAGAGGCGACGCCCGGCTAAAACTTGAACTCCAACCCCCGCAGCCGACTCCGAAAGTCGGCGTTGACCGCCTCGACATCCTGGTCACTGGTGATGACCTTGGGCATCAGGATGACCACTAACTCGGTCCGTGTCGCCTTCTTACTTCGCTCGCCGAACAGTGCGCCGGCGTAGGGCAGATCGAAAAGCCCGGGGATGCCGTTCTTTCCTTCCTCCCGATCATCCTGGATCAGACCGCCCAGCACCACCGCCTGGTTCGAGCGGACGGCGACCAGACTTTCGATCTCGCGGGTGGAAAAGGTCGGTGAGTTCAGGTTCGAACTGGTGGTTTGGGCGACCTTCGATACTTTCTGCTTAATGTCCATCTGCACCATACCGCCGGGGGTGACACGCGGTGTTACCTCAAGAATCACACCGGCATCCTTGTACTCGATCTGGTTGACGATCGAGGCGCCCGGGGAAATCGTGCTCTGCTGCTGGGTCGTCTCCACCGGCACCTGATCACCGACCTGGATTCTCGCGGTCTTGTTATCCATCACCATCACCGATGGTGAGGACAGGACATTGACCAGATTCTGGCCGGCCAGTGCACTGAGGTTGGCAATGATTCGCGACGGATTGGCGACGATGGTCCAGTTGAACCCGGGAAATTGCCGCGCAAGCGGGGTCGTGATGGTGTCGGCGAGAGTCGTATCAGTGTTGGGATCGGTCGTTCCGGTCGTGGTCTGACGATTTTGCAGGCCGTTCAGCGACCAGTCGCTCTTGTAGCCGTCGCTGGCGTGGGCGAGCAGATTCCACGAAATACCGTATCGCAGCGATCCTTCCAGCTTGATCTCGATGATGGTCGCCTCCACCAGCACCTGGAGAGGGGTGATATCAAGTTGCTTGAGCGCGTCCAGAATCTTCTTGTAGTCCCTGGGGCTTGAACGGACCAGGATCGAATTGTTGACGGCATCGGCGACGACACTGACCTCGGAGGTCAGTTCGAACGTCCGCGCCGTCGCCTGGCGCTGGTTGCCGATTCCGCCCGACCCGCCCGACCCGCCGGAGAAACCGCCCCCATCGGTGTTACGGTTGCTATTCCCGAAACCACCCGACTGGCTTCCGCCCAACTGACTCCCGCCCGTTTGGCTGCTGCCCATCTGACCAATCACGGCCCGCGAGCCGATGCTCGATGATCCCATCCCCGGCGCCACCCCGCCGACCGATTGCTTACGCTCACTGCTTTCGCCCTGGAACAGCTCGGACAGAACGTTGGCCAGGTTCTCGGCATCACCGTACTTGACACGGTAGACGAATAGCCGCTGCGCCGCGCTGCCCGTCGCCTCCGCCATATCCAACCGCTCGATCCAGTTGCGTGCCTGTTGGATGTAGCTCTCCTGGGGCGAGATCACCATCAGGCTGTTGGAGGACTCCACCGGAATAAAGCGGAACAGGCCCTTCATCGGATTACCGGAATCGTCGGCGAGCAGCCCTTCGAGTTGGGTCACGACCTCATTGGCCTTGGCGTATTCAAGGACGAAGAACCCCACCGACAGCCCTTTCATCCAATCGACGTCGAACACCTTGATGGTATCGATGAGATTGACCATCTCGGGGCTGGTACCGGCCACCACCAGCAGGTTACGCAGGGTATCAACACGAATGATACTGCCCTCCGGGGCCAGCGGCTGGAGGATGCGATTCATTTCATCTGCACTGATGTACCGCAGGGGAACGACTTGCACGCTGTACCCCTCGGGGAGTGCACGGGTCGACTCGCCGAGTTGCGGGACCAGATTCCCCTGCACCGCGTTGGCCACCGGGACCACTTCATAGGTTCCGGCCTTATAGACCATGGCCGCGTTATTCATCCGCAGCAGGGTCTCCAGCGTGGGGATCAGGTGGTCTCGACGTAAGGGGCGCCCGGTTTGCAATGAGGCGACGCCCTGCACCGCCGGGCTCAGGACATAGTTGACCTGGAGCAGATCGCCGAGAATGACCTTCACAACCTCGCGAATATCGGTCCCGTCAAAATTCAGGGTTACATCGCCCGGACTGGTATCAACCGTGGGGCCCGTGACTCGCCGGACGAAGGTCCCGGTCCCGCGGGTGACCGAGTCGACAGCTTTCTTGCTGCCCGCGTCGTCCGCGTCCAAAGCGATGCCCTCATCGCCCAGTCCAGTCGTGCGCGCCCCTGATGGGGTCGTTCCCGGCTTGGTGCGATCGGTCAGGTGACCCTCGGTGTCGCCGATCCTGACGGTCGGATCCCAATAGCTGCGCTCGCAGCCCGCCAGACCCAACACCAAAACGATGAGGGTAAATAACGCCAGGCCGGTACGCCGGAGGCGGCTGTTACTGCGGCCGTTGCGGTGTTGGTCGAGGTACATTCGGTCTCGGTTGGGGCGCTCTTGGCGGCACGACCCGCTGGTCTCCGCCTGGTGCCGCAGCGTTCTGAGGAACCCGTTGGGATGGTCGAGGCGGGCGTTGTGCCGCCGGATTCTGACGCGCCGCTGGATTTGGCGCAGCCGGCACAGGGACCGCAGGGGGCGGGGTTTGAGTTTGCACGAAGTCGCGCAATAATAACTCATTCGTCTCTCCTTGTCGTTCCAGAACGACGCGATCGGCCAGGATGCCCTTGACCGACCAGCCGGCATGTTCATCACCCAACCGCAGACGCTTGAGGTCCGGTGCGCTCGGATCTTTGATCCAGGCCATGGTGATGGCTGGTGAGATCAGGACCGCGGTCAAATCCGCCCCCTCCAACGAGGTTTCCTCGGCGGAGGCCGCCTCGGGCGCGGGCTCCGCGGGCTGCGGGTCCGGGGGTTTACGCTGGGGCCGGAACAGGGGGCGCTCGACCACGCTGGCGAAAGCCTCCTTGGAATCGGGCAGGGCAAGTTGGTCCAGCGGACCGCTCGCCGGGTCGTCCGGACCATTCACCGCCGCGGTGTCCGGCGGTTCACCGTCGAGCGGAGGCAGCGGCGGCGGCCATTGCCACCACTGGATGACCAGCAGACCCGCGAGGATCATGGTCACCAATAACAAACCGCTCCTGATCACGTTTTGCCTCCGAGAGCGAACCCGAAGATGTCCAGGCGAATGGTCAATTCACCCGTCTCATCAACCTGAGGGCGGCGAACAGGGCGACCGCGGACCATCTGCTCGGGTTGTTCCGGGCGCGCGGAGGAACGGATCGAGACCTGGTCGACAAAAAGAAAAGGACGCGCCTGATCGACCTGATGGAGAACCTCGAGCAGGGTCTCGGTCGACCCCTGAATCTGGGTACGCAGCCGGACCCGCGCCGGCTGCTCCTCCTTCTCCTCCGGCAGCAACTGCGTACTGATCAACCGACCCTTGGCGGCGGTAATGATGTCCTGGACCTTGCGCTGCAGCTCCGCGCCCGCCAAGGCCGCGGTCGCCGCATCGAAATAGAAGGCTTTGAACGCCTGATTGTTGTTGACCTGTTCCAGCTCCGACCGCAATGACGGCAGCGTCGCGATCAATCTGCGATACCGCTGGAGTTGCTCCTCGCCCGCGGCGATCCCCTCGTCAAGCCGCTGCACCTGGCCGAACCAGGGTACCGCAATCGTGGCAATCAGCAGCATCGGCAGCAGCATCGCCGCCGCCCAGACGACGACGCAATAGCGCTTCACCGGGGCAACCTCAGTCATGGCGCGGGCTCGCTCTGCTTGTACGTGAAGGCGAGATTGAAACGCTCTTTGCCGGTCCGCGCCACCTGGGTCACGGGGGAGCGGAAGGACACGCCATCGATCCCTGGGGCGTCCTCCAGGAGTCCGATCAAAGCCGTTGCCTGACCGGACTCGCCGCGCAGCTGGACTTCGCTGTTCTGGTACTCCAGACTTTGCACCCAGGTGTCATTAGGAATCCGATCGGTCAGCTCGCGCAACATCGCAAGCATCCGCGGCTGTTCCAGTTTCTGGCGCAGGACCTCCGTGCTCCCGCGTCTCGCCCGCTCCAGTTCCTGACGCAGTTCATCCACCTGCACGGCCTGGGTTCGCGCCTTACGCACCTCCGACTCGATGACTTCGAGCCGCTGGCCCTTTTGCCAGAGTGGGGTCGCCAGCGCCGCGACACCCAGCAACAGGATCAGGATAAGCAACAGTTTGGTGGGATCGAACAACGGCTGCCGCCGACGCGGACGCTCCGCCGGCGCCAGGAGATTGGCGCGTGGCCAAGCCCCCTCCCAGGTCACCTGGTCGACCGGCGACCCGAGCTCGCGCAGCCGTTTCAGCCAACCATCGATCAGATCGCGCCGGGCCAACGCCAGTTCGACCCCAATCCGCGCGTCCCCTGGACCACCGCTGACGATACGATAATCGTACGCGACCTGCTCCGGCTTGAAGGGCGACAGCCGATCCAACTCAACGCGCAGGACCTGGACCAGGTTGTCCCGGACCTGCGACGGCAATGAGGTGCGGCGGGACAACACTGCGGCGCCCTGGAGCATCAGCACGGTGAGTCGGTGCTGATCCTTGGTGCCCCCGGCAACGGCCGCGGGCAGCGGGTCGCGCCCGGTCATCTCCAGCGTACCCAAAACCGCTTGCGCCTCACCTGTCGCCAGCAAGAGTTTCGCGATCGGGCCATCGGGTGAGACGATCAGGCGCCGATCCCGCTGCGCCAGATAATGCCGCACGGCCGCCGGTAAACAGGCGACAAAGGGCTCCCCGGACAGGCCCAGATCGACGGCGGATGGGCGGCGCAGGAGTCCGCTCCCAATACTGCGTAAACGGTCGATCAGTGACATAGATATGCGGAACGGTTTTGGGTTTTTCGTTCGTGTTGATCAAGCATCGGGTTACGAAAAACGAGAAACGAGAAACCAACAACGACGGGTATCGGAAGCGATGGAATTTGTTGGGCTCGGCTCGGCTCGGCTTGCCGCGAATCCGCCACGGGAGTTGCAGTGTAAGACGAGGACTGCGCCCGACGCCAGTCATCCGCCATCTTCGACCACGAGCGGAGTCGGCGAGGCGGTTATCAATCCGAAGCGTCGCCAACGGACCTGGTAGGGCGGCGTCTGACCAGGCGCCGCCTCCACCAACGCCTCCATGCCGCGGGCGCTCGCCGTCCGTCCCTGCTCCCTGACCTGGATGCGATAAAGCGGTCCGCCACGATTCGCAGCGGGTGCTATCTGGCCGTCCGGAAGCGTCGGCTGGTCCCGCTCCTGAACCTGAAGCTGCGCCTCCTCCATCGAGATGCCTTGCAGGGCGGCCAGCACCGCCGCCGACGCAAAGGTCTGCTCCACCTGATCGCCCTCGGTATCGACGGTCAACTCCGGGGCCAAGAGCAGGTAAAGTTCGCGCGTCATCCCCAGCACCTGCTGCAGTTCCTCGACAGCGACGAACGGGGCGTCCTTGGCCCCGGCGACCCGTCCGTCGTCCTCGTAATCGCTGTCCTCCGCCCCGTTCAGTTGCTTCAGATCATCCTCGTCGCGCCAGTCGAGAATGGCGTCGCCGATTGCGCCGGCCGCTTCATCCTCCACCCCCAACGCAACCATCAGAGCGGCCAGGATCGGCGCCGGCGTCTGATTCAGGTTGATTCGCGACTGCTCGTTGAACACCGCGATGCTCAACGCGGTACCGTCGAACTCCCAGGACCGTGGCGCACCGTTGGGCAGCCAAACCGGTGCCGCGGTCTCATCGGTACCCAACCCGACCTCAGGCGCCGCGGGCGGCGGGTTGAGAAAGCCGAACAGGGTGTAGGCGATCGCGGCATCGGTCAGCGCGCGGAAACGGGCGTCGGCGATCTGATTCTCGGTCAGGGCGGTCTCAGTGCGCTGCGCCGCAGTCATACCCACGGCCATCACAGTCAATAGCGTCAGGACCCAGAGGACCAGCACCAAGGCGATGCCGCGGCGCGAACCGACAGGGCAGCTCAGCCGGGCTGGGTGGGCAACGCGACGATCAAGTCCGGCCATGTCTGCTCGCTCGTGGTCAGGTGGATGCGCAACAGGGACGGGGGCGTCGCTTGCTCCAGCCATTCGTTATGCCATTCGGGATCGCTCTCGCCCCCCGTCACGCCGAAATAGCTCAACTCCAGCCCAGCCACGCCCTCCAGGAGCAGGGTGCGCCCAAAGGCCCCCGCGGCCGCATCCTGGTCCGGGGGTATCGACCCGAGGCTCATCTGCGAATCCTCCTTGAGCGGCTCCCATTTGGGTATCTCATCAGTACCTTCGAGTATCTCGGGATGGATCAGCCAGCGGGTCAGGACCAGATTGCGACGATCTCCCGACCCTTCCACTTGCAGTCGCAAGACATAGAGTCCAGGCACACCGACATGTTCCGACAAGGGGGCGACGTATTCGAGCCGCTCCGCATCGCCGGCGAAAACCGGAAGCATCGCACCGTCAAACACCAGAGATGCCGCCCGTGCCTGGATGAGTGTGCGCAGTAGAAAGCCATGGGCGAGACGCAAGGCACCGGTACGGTCAGCGGAAGCCTCCACGGCGTCCCAAGAACGGGAACCGAGCCGCAATCCGGAAAACAGCAGGACGGTGATCAAACTGACCATCGCCAGGGCAATCAGCAATTCGACCAGGGTAAAACCGCGGGCGCGGCGCGGTCCCGCGTCAGACCTTGCACCTTGACCCAACAGGGGAAGGAACGTATACACTATTCCACCCGCTCGCCCAGGCGCAGGGTGCTCAGCGTCAGGCGCCGGGTCCGGGCGCCGTCTTGCCATACCACGAGCGCCGTGATCCGATAGGGCGTAACCATCGGCGCTTCGGCAAGCAATCCTGGCTCCTCGGCGGTGAGTTGGGTCGGGATGACGGTCAGCTCCCAGGCAAATCCATCCTCAGGGTCGCCGGAGGTCACGCCCGCCTCCAGGGGAATCGCGCTCCCGACCGCGGCCAGCCGCGCTTCCGCGAGCGAGACGGCACGGCTGTACTGAGCCGCGGTCATGGTGGTTTGGGTGGCACGGGAGAAGATCTGCATCAGCACCCCGAGCGAGACCGCCAGGATCGCGAAGGCGACCAGCACCTCCAGCAGCGAAAAGCCGGCCTGTCCCGTCGACCAGGACCGACCGCGAATCATTTGCCACCCACGGCAGCCATGCGCACCCGGCCGGTCAGCCAGTTGACACCGACCTGGAAGCCCGAATCCTCCCGTGCGTCACCACGCGCCAGGAGAATGACCCCGCCGGTGGAACTGCCGTCCGGAAAGAACCGGATGGCGCCGCGCTGGTCATCCAACATCTCACGTTGCGCCGCGTCGAGCTTGACCCGCAGCCGGCGCGGCAGCGAGACCGTACGAAAACCGGGGAGTTCCAACAACCGCTCTTCCACATCCACCACCAACACGGTATCCACACCGGTGCGGATGGCGGTCTCGCGGGCGAGCCGCAGGGTGGCCGCAGTGCGCCGCGCCGCGGCCTTGAGCTCCACGCCGGGCAAGGCCGCTGAGATCAAGGGCGGGACCACCGTCATGAGCAAAGCTGCAACGGCCAGCACGACCACCAGTTCGATCAGCGTGAAACCCCGAGAACCTACGGCCGTGCCGCCCGACCAACGGTCAACGCGCATCACTGATGCGACTGGCGGCTGCTTACTCCCAACTCCTGACGTCCGCGTTCTCCGCTTCCCCACCCTCCCGGTTGTCGGCGCCCAGGGTCCAGATATCGACCCCGCCGTGCTCGCCGGGAAAGCGGTACTGATACTCGAAGCCCCAAGGATCCTTGGGAACATCCCCCTTCTTGAGGTAGGGACCGTTCCAATTGGCGGCATTGCCCGGCTTGGTCACCAGTGCCTCCAGCCCCTCTTCGCCGGTCGGATAACGCCCCGTCTCCAGACGATAGAGATCCATGGTCGCAACCAAGTCCTCGATTTGCAGCTTGGCGGTCTTGGTCTTGGAACTCCCCAGAAATTTCATGACCTGAGGCCCCACCAGCCCGGCCAGCAGACCCAGGATGGCGAGCACCACCAGGAGTTCGACCAGGGTGAAGCCGACGGTACGCTTAGACAACTTCGGACGCATTGCAGGTCCTCCGGACCGTTGTAAAAAACAACATCATTCTAGTGAGGCTCAACACCGAGGGCCAGCGTTGACCCGCGACAGTGTGACCATGTGGCGACTGAGCGGTTCCCGCGGAGCGCCGTCAGGCGACCCCGACCAGCACGCACACTGCGTGACCTATCAACCGGATCCCAGGACGCTTGCGGCATCACTTTCGACAAAGGTCGCGGCGGGCGTCAGCTCAAGCCAGATCGACTCGCCGTTCTTGCGCTTCAAATCCAGCACGGCGGTGCGCGGCAGGCCGCTGATGTGGCGCGTGATCACATCCATGACCCAACCGTGGGTGATGATCAGCACCCGCTCACCGGAATGCTGTTCCGCAACCTCATGCAAGGCGGCGATCACCCGATCGGCGAAATGATCCACGGACTCCCCCTCGTCGAAATGCGCCGCCGGATTGCGCCGCAGAATCTCCTGGTAGAGACCTGGGTGGCTTTCGGCCAGTTCGCTCTTGGGCTGGCCCTGAATCAGACCGAAATTGCGCTCCTTCAGGCCCTCGTAAGCCATCGGGGGCGGCATCCCCCAGGCCTCGGCAATGATCTCGGCGGTCTCCGCCGACCGCCGCAACGGGCTGGTACAAACCCGCGAAAAACCCTGGCCCGCCAGCGCCTGGGCCAATTCCAGAGCCTGTATGCGGCCCTTGTCGTTCAGCGGCACATCGATCCAGCCCTGAAGTATCCCGAAGATATTCCAGTTGGTCTCGCCATGCCGGGTGATGCAGAGCTTGGTTATTGTAGTCATCTCGGATCCCTCGTTGCGACGCCCAGCACGGGAGCTTGGCGTCGGTTTCGCCTCAGGAACGGCTTACTAATTCAGTTAAATAAGTCCGTTAGGGAATGTCTTTAACACCGTTGTCGTTGTCGTTGTCGTTGTCGAGATTATCATACCCGCGAAGACTCTCTCGGCCTTGATCATCGTTCCGGCAAGCGACGGCCTGTCCGCAACTGGAGGTCGAGGCTGTAGCCGGTGACGATTCCCGAGATCTTAAATAAAATCAGTGGTCCCTGCACGCCGAGCCGGCTAAAGCCTCGGCCTCCAGTGGCCGGAACGATGACCAAGGCCACTCCTCGCACCGCGTCGTTTCGCTGTCCGAGTGTTGCAAGCAGCGCAACGATTGGTTGGTCCCGTGCGTGACGATCGAATCCTTCCGAATGCTTCTCGACCTTGTACACCCAGGCGACGTCACGAATCAACGCGCGATAGACCAGGCTGCTCATACCCAAGTTGAATCGTTCTTCCGATTACGACAACGCCAACGATCGTGTTTAACTTGTTCTTGACGTGTGACTCAGCAAGCACCGCTCAATGAGCGGCACCATTGATCGTTCCTAAATTTGAGCCCAGAAGACGAGTCAAGGTGCCGGAATCGCTGTCAGCGACATCACCCTGCGCCGAAAGTCGGCGTACTCTTCGCCGGTTCGTGTCACGAGACTGATGAGCGAGTAAAAGCGATCAGTCGACGGCGATTCGCTTCGCGCCTTGAGTAAGTCGAGACGGTTGACGTTGACGATAGTCCAGCACTCGGTAAAGCCGCGCTGCCGCGCTTTCTGGTGGCTCTTTTCGGCCTCGCCAATTCGGTTATGAATGTTTGAAACATCAGTGCCGCTCTTGATCTCGATCGCAACGACGTTGCGGTAATTGTGATGGGCCATCTCTTCCCGGATTATTATATCCGGATCGGGCGCGAATTCGATCAAGAAAAGACGACCGGTAGCACTGTTCACTTCAATAGCATTCTCGTGCACTTCAGCGATCACATGAGAAACGATTTCCCGGATGATCGTGAAAACCTGAACTATGCCATCGCTACCGCGTTTATTGTTCGCGCCTCCCCGCAACTGAGGCCCGACGGTCAAAAGCGTCAGATCGTCCAGCAGCTCTCGGCTCAGGCGCAATGGGCCGATACCCTCCAGCAAAATAGAAGCCGTTTCGCAGAACGCGGTGCACAGCGCAGGCAAATCTTCAGCCGCAGTTTTGCTGATTTTACCTTTCTCTTCCATGGACTTGAAGTACCCGACCCCGAAACCTTTGTCATGCCCGTAGAACTCCTTCTGACTGAAGCCCATAAGCATCCGATAATACCCCAGAAGATGAGGTTTTGATTCGAGCAGGATCGGCACCGGAAACAGTAACTCCCCGCGCAATCCATATTGAGCCATGGCCGACAGATCCGTTGGTGAGACGAATTGTGCGAGTTGACGATCCAGCTCCGGAATATCCATATTGCGTACCGTCTCCAGCAAGGCGTTCTGCAAGTAGAGAGCGCGGAACCGTTTAAGCGCAAGAGCAAAACTGATCTGCAAATCCGGCGGGGGAAATTTGATCTTCTTAGTCATGTCGCCGCGATCTTGATCACATTACTGTTCTGTCCCTGCAAACGTAACGCAGCCAATGCCACATAATCAGGATTGAGTTCGATTCCGACATATTGTCGGTTCTCCTCCTGGCAAGTGATGCCCACGGTGCCCGATCCAAAAAAAGGATCAAGCACATAATCCCCTGGCTCGGTAGATGCCAAGATGCAGGGCCGAATCAGATCGGGCGGGAAGGTTGCGAAATGCGCGCCGGCGAACGGTTTGGTGTTGACGTGCCAAACGGAACGACGGTTGCGCAACCCCCCGCCATCCGCCGGTTCTCTGACGGCCCGCCAATCATAGAAATAACGCTCCGACTTAGAAAGCATAAACAGGTACTCATGTGAACGGGCGGGACGGTCCTTCACACTTTCCGGCATGGCATTGGGCTTATTCCAGACGACATCGCTGCGCAGATACCAGCCGTCCTCTTGTAAGGCGAAGGCGAGCCGCCAAGGTACACCGATCAGATCCTTGGGCTTCAAACCTTCCGGTGTATCCGGACGAACGTCCATGGCCCGCGCCGGATTCTTTTTGTCGGGCGCTCGCCAGCCACGGTTGCCGCTGGTGTAGCCGTCGCCGATGTTAAGCCATAGGGTGCCATCATCTGTCAGCACGCGCTTCGACTCGGCAAACACCGCGACCAGGCGGTGCAGGAATTGCGATAAGGTCGCTTCCAGTCCGATCTGCTCGTCATACCCGTAATCCCGCAAGCCCCAATAGGGCGGTGACGTGACGATGCACCGTACCGATTCCGAGGGTAAGCGGCGCAGAACGGTAAGCGCGTCGCCGGCAAAAATCGTCGCGCCGCGCAACACCAGCGGGGCAGGCCTGGTGATCCTCGCCACGTCGGGTGTCGTGGAACTATCGGCCTTCGTAAGCATCACAGTTCTCCGAGGTTTTTCTTCATCTGTGGAAATCTGTGACATCTGTGGATAAATCCGGAGGATCGCTTTGGCCGGCACGGCAATCGTGGCCGACCTTGGTGCACATGTACTGCGCGCCAGGTGGCCTGTTAAAGATGACACGTTTTGCGATTATCTACTCTTAGCGCTCTTCCGCAGCACCCTTTGAGTTGCTCAAGCTTCCGGCGATACTCAGAATGATTACGCTGTCAGAATACCAGATCATTGGCCCCCAAAATCGCCATCAGGATAGAAATGATGATCCCCGCGACCACGATACCCAGGCCAACGATGAGGATAGGCTCCAGGAGGGTCAGCATGCTCTGGACACTGGTGCGGGTCTCCCGATCATAGATGCTGGCGACTTTGGCGAGCATGGCGTCGAGCGCGCCGGACTCCTCGCCGACGCGGATCATCTGTAAGGCCAGGTCGGGCAAGGCCTTCAGCCGCGCCAAGGGGCCGGCGAGCCCGCGTCCGTGTTTGAGATCCTCACCCGCCTCGTCCAGGAGGCCGGAGATCTTGCGGTTACTCACCACCTCCTTGGCCAGCGTCAAAGCACTGAGCAGCGGCAGTCCGTTCTTG
>Ga0247840_10004014_pt1 | contig 23938 bp, 25 predicted proteins | sample LaCruzMarch2015__FD_192404 | JGI IMG/M metagenome (GOLD analysis project Ga0247840, IMG submission 192404) | Freshwater microbial communities from meromictic Lake La Cruz, Castile-La Mancha, Spain - LaCruzMarch2015_17m | ecosystem: Environmental > Aquatic > Freshwater > Lake | place: Spain...
GGAACCGGGTACAACGGGCCAGGTCAGCATCCATGGCCGCAAGGTGCGCGAACACAAAGGTCGTCCTGGGATTAGCCGTGGCCAGGCGCTCCATCGATTGCAACAGCTCCTCATGCGTCGGATAACCCGGAGCCCCGAATTTTCGGAATAAACCGACGGAGTCCATGGCTTTCAATTCTTCATATGCGCCGCCGAGCGGCACAAAATTTCTCAGCGGATCGGCCACGTGATACAAAACCGGAAGATGACGCTCCGCAGCTGCCTGCCAGACCGGACGCAGGCGCGCATCGTCCGGCAAAATCAGATTCCCACCCCGGTCCCGATATTCCAGACCCAGTTCCTTGTAAATCTTCAACCCCCTGCCGCCCAGCTTGATATCATGATCCATTTTATGACGCACATAATCGGCCCAATCCGCGTCATCAAGACGATTAAAATCCAGGCCGAAAAAACGCAGAAACCGGCTCTTTCCTTTTTTCCGGTCCCACAGCACGGGCGCCAGGTCCGCCTCCATGCGCCGGTTGCCGAAGAGGTTGACTCCATACCGAACCTGGGCATCCTTGAGCGCCTTCAGCGTGGCTTCCGCTGTATACCCGGAACCCAGGCAATGCAGGTGAAAATCGATAGCCGGGAATTTAGCCTTGGCCACGACCGTGCCGGTCTGAAGCCAATCCGGATCGCGCTTGAGTGAATCGGCAGCGGACGTTATCCGGGACGCTGTCTGGCACTCCCGTGACGGGCGTAGCCCGTTCAGCAACAAGCGTGCCCACCCCTGCATGCGGTTAATCGCCACATCCCCGAACATGGAGACCCGGACTTCATAGCCTCCCTGGTCCAGAGATTTCACGGTGGGGAAATAGCCGGCCCCGTCATTGGCATAGCCGATTAACAGGGTATGCGCGAACGGCGACGTTTTTTTCAGGTCCAACCCGATTTCCGTGAACACTTCACCGGGCATCCCCAAGAACACGATATCCCCAACGCCAAGGGCCTGCACTTCCGTTGTCAGCTCGCCATTCGGCAACGTGACCCGACGCTCGGCAACGTGGGCGGAACATTGGGCATACATCAACTCCAGGCGCAGCCGCTCCAAGGCAACGCCGGTGATCCCGCGCTGCGTTGCCGACTCCAGCGCTTGCCGGGCCGCTTTCGCCTCCAGTGCCGCCTCCGCCGGCAAGGCGGTCATACGCAAGGGCAACTGAACCGGGAAGCTGCCACCCGACACCGCGCCAGCCGCTGCCGGCCGGATGGCTCGAACCAGGCGGAGTGCTTCCTTGCCCAGGATTTTCCCAATGGCCTGGGCCCGCTCATAGGTCCGATTCGGAATGAACTTGCCCAGAGCGCTGTCTTCCGCCGAATACCCGCCCGGGTTAATGTCCCCGCACGCGCCGTTTAAAAAAAGCACCGCCGGCTGATCCTTGAGTTGCTGCTTCACATACGCGCGAACCTGGCCGGGATAGTCAGCGGAAATCTCGACATTATGGGCATCCAAAGTAGTCGCATGGCAAGCATGGTTTACGATCACGGCCAGGATCTTGCCGGACCGGGCGTCGTCCACACGAACCACGTTCACGGACCGATCCACCACCCCATGCTTCGGATCCCGCCGGTTGCCGCCCACGCCCTTGACCTGGCCCACGGCCGCCCCAATCCACGCATCGCGCCGAAACAGATCCGCCTCGACGATCACCTGCGTCAGCTTATCCTCCAATTCGCGCGTCCACTGCTGATTCGCCAGGCTGGCCCCTCCCAGGGCGGGGCCGGAATGCGTATGCGTGGCCGCAATCATCATTCGCTCAGGCCGCACGGCTATACGGGATCCTGCCCGGCGTCGCACCGTGGCCACCAAGACGGGATTAATGCCACACACATCGGCCACACAGATCACGCTTTTCTTCCCGCCCCGGTCGTCAAACACCACGGCATAGGCTTTCAACCGGTCGCGAATCCCGAGAGCCGGCTGCTGCCGGGCCCCATAGCCCGCCATCTCCACCCCGGCCGGAGGCGTAATATCCACTTCAGCCACCCCAATCAGACAACTTGAATTCATTACGGTTCCTTTTTCATCCTCTCAGTATTGCCCCGTTCAACCTTGAACGCATTCAAACCGAATTCGCGTTACGCATGGAGCATGTGTCTACACCGGATTTTAGCCGTTTGTCAACTGTTAAGAAAACCCGTGCCGCCTGAAAAGCGATTTCTTATCCATTTTCGTCGAAAAGGATTGCGCCACTAATGGATTCGGCCAGACCGGATGTGGTCACGATCCGTTGGCGATAGGCGCAGCGCGCTTCGGCGGTTTACGGGATGCCCAGCTTCGCGAACCGTTTATTGCAAGTGGGATTGCTTTCATCCATCGCGAGAATCCCTTTGTCATCAGCGACGAGTGCCTTTGCGGTAACGGTCAATGCTTGGATATTCATGATACGCTGCTCCATTTCCAGTTTCGTACTTCCGGCAGATCCTGTCCGTACTTTTCAATATAGTTCCGGTGCTCGATCAGCTTGGCATCGAGCTTCATTTTTAAGGCGCGTCCTTTTCGTCCGGTCTGCGGAAGACGGTCGATGACGTCTATCACGAGATGAAAACGGTCGAGGTCGTTGAGCACCTTCATATCGAAAGGCGTGGTGATGGTGCCCTCTTCTTTGTAGCCGCGAACATGGATGTTGTGGTGATTGGTGCGGCGGTAGGTAAGCCGGTGGATCAACCACGGGTAGGCGTGAAAGGCAAAGATGACCGGCGTATTTCTGGTGAAAAGCGCGTCGAAATCGGCGTCGCTCAGGCCATGCGGGTGCTCGCGCTCCGGTTGTAGGCGCATGAGATCAACGACGTTGACGACGCGAACTTTCAAGCCTGGCAGATGTTCGCGCAGGATCGTGACGGCGGCGAGCGTCTCCAGGGTCGGCACATCGCCACAGCACGCCATGACGACATCCGGCTCGCCGTCCGCATCGCTGCTCGCCCAATGCCAGATGCCGATTCCCGCCGTGCAGTGCGCAATCGCGGCGTCCATCGTTAGCCACTGCGGGGACTGATATTTACCGGCAACAACGACGTTGACGTAGTGCCGACTGCGCAGGCAATGATCCCACACGGAGAGCAGGCAGTTGGCGTCCGGCGGCAGATAGACGCGCACGACCGAGGCCTTTTTATTTACCACCACATCAAGGAAGCCAGGATCCTGATGCGTCAACCCGTTGTGCATCTGTTGCCAGACGTGGGAGGCCAAAAGATAGTTCAGCGACGCAATAGGTTTCCTCCAAGGAAGTCCTGCGGAAACCTTCAACCATTTGGCATGTTGATTGAACATCGAATCCACGATATGAATGAACGCTTCATAGCTGTTGAACAGCCCGTGCCGACCGGTAAGCAGATAGCCTTCGAGCCAGCCTTGACACTGATGTTCGCTCAACATTTCCATCACACGGCCTTCCACGGCGAGGAACTCGTCGGTGGCCTGCGTACGCCCGTTCCACTGCCGACTGGTGACCTCGAAGACGGAACCCAGACGATCGGAAAGGGTCACATCGGCGCCGAAGATCCGGAAATTGCGTTGCGGCTGATTGCGCTTGGCCACATCGCGCAAAAACACGCCCAGCTCATGGGCATCGGCCGCCAGAACGGACCCCGGTTCCGGCACGTTCACGGCGTAGTCGCGAAAGTCGGGCAGAATCAAGTCGACCAACAAGTTTCCGCCATTTGCGTGCGGATTGGCCCCCATGCGGCGTTCACCCAGCGGTGCAAGTTCCGCCAGCTCCGGCATCAAGCGGCCTTGCTTATCGAAGAGTTCTTCGGGGCGGTAGCTGCGCAACCATTCTTCCAAAAGCGTGAGATGTTCGAGATGCGCAATCGGGTCAGAAAGGGGCACTTGATGGGAGCGAAACGAGCCTTCAATTTGCAACCCGTCCACAACCTTTGGCCCCGTCCAGCCTTTCGGAGATTTCAGAACGATCATCGGCCAACGCGGGCGCATGGTGTTGCCGTTGTCACGCGCCTCCCGTTGGATACGTTTGATCTCGGCCACCACGACATCGAGCGTCGCCGCCATGGCTTGGTGCATTAACGTTGGATCCTCTCCGTCCACATAATAGGGCGTCCAACCACAGCCACGCAAAAACTGATCCAACTCCTCCGGCTCGATGCGGGCCAGCACGGTTGGCGTGGCAATTTTGTAGCCGTTCAAATGCAGAATCGGCAAGACCACGCCATCGGTGACGGGATTGAGAAATTTATTAGAGTGCCACGACGTGGCGAGCGGGCCGGTTTCGGCTTCGCCGTCGCCGACAACGCACGCCACCATCAGATCCGGGTTGTCAAACACCGCGCCAAAGGAGTGGCTCAACGAATAGCCCAACTCGCCGCCCTCGTGAATAGAACCGGGGCATTCCGGCGATACATGGCTCGGAATACCGCCAGGAAAGGAGAACTGCTTAAACAGCTTTTGCAGTCCGGTTTCATCCTGTGTAATCTCTGGATAAATCTCGCTGTAGGTTCCTTCCAGGTACGTGTTCCCCACCAATGCCGGCCCCCCGTGGCCCGGACCGGAAACATAAATCATGTTGAGGTCGTGCTCCTTGATGATCCGGTTCAGATGGACATAGATAAAGTTTTGTCCGGGAGCTGTGCCCCAATGGCCGAGCAACATGGCCTTCACCTGCTCCGGCTTCAGCGGTTCACGCAGCAAGGGATTGTCGCGCAAATAAATCTGACCGACAGATAGATAGTTCGCGGCTCGCCAATAGGCATCCATCTTGTGGAGGAGTTCGTGTGTGAGAGATTCTGTCTTCATGGTTCAGTTTTCCTTGTTTATTGGAATCGGCTTCATTCTATCCGTCGAGCGTGCCGTCCCTAGCTTCACCATCTCCAGAACGAGCAATGGCGATGGCATCCACCATGTCGCCGAGTAGGCCGGAGATGACACCGGCAGCGAGGAGAACCCAGATCAAGAGGCTTTTGAACTGGCCCCGAATAATCTGAAGCGGACGAATGGATTTACCCTCCTTCAGTTCGTTCGGGCCATCGGTCAAAAGACGTTGCGCCGCTTCCTGCGAAGAGAGTCCATCCGCACTGGAAGCAAGCTGGCTCAATACATCCTCAACCGATTGGCTGTGCCACGATTGGTCGCTGGGGTCAGGGGTTAACATCCGCCTTTTTTTCCGCCTTTCTTTTCGCCAGCGGGCTGGGTTGTGCCTTTCCCTTTTCCTTCTCCTTTTCCTTTTCCTTCTCCGTGTCCATCACGCGGTCCTCCCCCTTTGGGGCCTTTCCCATCTTTGTTTGGCATGTTTCTCATCTCCTCTTCCTGTTTAAATGGTCTAAACCAAAACGACACATTCCTATGCTTCGTTCTGAGCCTTCTCCACGGCCTGTTTCGCGTCATCCTTCGCTTTGTCCACAAGTTGACGCGCCGCATCTTTGGCCTTCCGAATGTCGGACTCAGCCGCCTGTTTAACATGTCCCACGGCCTGATCCGTCTGGCCCTTGACACGTAGTTTGTCGTTATCCGTCAGCGCGCCTGCCGCCTCTTCGATGCGACCCTTTGCAACCTCTGCTGTTCCCTTCATCATGAGTACTCCTTGTTGTTTTGAACGTTCAATTCACCCATGCGCTACCTCGGTTTTTACTGCACGCAGACTACGCGATGCGTGGGGCATCAGCTATGGGGTGTAACCCTACATTCATATTGAATAGTGAACAAGGGAGGTTGAATGATGTGCCTTGCGGCTAGAGGGCGTACCGATTCATCCGTCGGGTTATACCCCATAGCGAGCAATCACTGCGTGGCCTATATTTAGAGCTCCGCACCCCATGAAAAAACCACTCATTACGCTGGAAAATCCGAATGAACAAACACGTGCGCCGCCGAAGAGGTCCAAGCCGCCGTCACCGGCAAGTCCGTTCATATCCGCAACGTATCTGAGCACAAGCCGCGCCGTATCCCGTCGGCCCAGTGGCGCGAACTCATCAGAATCGGCGCGCCTCCAGACGGTGCCGAACTCGTCATACCGGGCCATTTTTCTGCCTCTCGGCCATTTGGGCCGCACCTTGAGTGGCGTTCAAATTCGGATTTGACGCCTCCGGCTGAGCTTGCTACCTTTCGCGCCATGAATGCGCTCCTTCAGACCGGTTCCAGCGGGCGGGTGCCCGTGCCGCCTGAAAAGCGATTTCTTATCAATTTCACGGACCCGGCGCGCATCGTCACGGAGACGCTGTTCCCGCGCATCATCATTACTGCCAAACTACTGCTGAATCTCGAATACCGCAAGGAGGGGTGAGCGATGAGCGACCTTTTCAACAAGGATACCTTCAGGGTCGTGGCCACGGACTCCGGTCTGGGCGGGATGGCGGTGGCCGCCATCCTGGCGTCACGCCTGGCTTCGCTGCGCACGTTCCGCAAGGCCGAGGTTGTGTTCTTCAACTGCCGCCCGTCGGAGAGCCTGGGGTATGACATGATGCGGAGCCATGAGCGCCGGACCCGGGTCTTCTCCAACGCGCTGGAGGCGATGAACCGCACGTTTCAACCGGATGCCATTCTGATCGCCTGCAATACGCTTTCCGTGCTGCGGGACCGCGCTGCGGGTGCCCATGCGCCAGGGCAACCTCCCATCATCGGAATCGTCGAACTAGGCGTGTCGATGATCTCCCACCATCTTCGCCAACAGCCTGACGCCTCCATCATCATGTATGCCGCTCCGACCACCGTCCAGTCAGGCGTCCACAGGCGAAGCCTGACAGATCTGGGGTTCGCCCCGCACCGCCTGGCGTACCTGGACTGCGAAAACCTTCCGGCGATCATCGAGAACGGGATTGAGGATGGCCAGGCCGAGTCACTGATCAAACGGCTTGTGGACAAATCCGTAAAGGCGGCTGGGCAGGATCACGGGCGTCTCACGGGAGCGCTGCTATGCACGCATTTCGGCTTCGCCGGAGATCTGTTCAAAACGGCATTCAAGCGGCACGAAATCGACACCGCCCCCATCATCGATCCGACACCTCAGATGGCCGACGACTTTCTGGACAAGGCTCCCGCCGGACGGTTCGAGGCCACCGAGGTTATCCTGTCGGTCGTGTCGCACACGCAGCTTCAGCCCAAGATTGTCCGGTCCATGTCCGGCATGCTGGAGCGCTCCTCGCCCGCAGCTGCGGCCGCTTTGCGGAACCATACGATCGCGTCCCGCCTTTTCGACACGGAAAGCTCAACCCCTTAAGTTCGGATTTCCTCAAAACGCACAATTTGAGACCACCCCATTCGAATTCCACAATCCGCCACCTGGGTCTGTGGCCTGCCTGCCGCGACACTCGCAGCGCAGACAGAGAGCAGGATGTGCGCGTCATTGCGCCGGCGAGGGCACCGCCTGAGATTATGGACAGGGGCGTCACTCCTTCGCCTGGCGGTTACGGCGGGCAGGCTGAGCTCTGGCTGGATGTCGAAGATCCGCCGGGGCGGAACCTATCCCCCGACGATGATACCGAACCTGTGATGCCGTACACGAACGGATGAACGATCGCGACGGGATCGGTGTTCAAAATACGGCGCTTTTCCGTTCATTCGTCAGCTCGTAGCGCCCGGTCTTGACACTCTGAAGAAAAAAACATGTTTTCACGCTTGATATATTTTTCCGAATTTTGCACACTTCTAATCGTGCGTACGCTTGTTGACACCGATTCCAGTGGATGCAGGTCCGCGTTGGTTGAAAAACGATTTCTTATCAATTCAATTTCAGGAGGAAACAAACGATGACAAAGACCTCTATTCCCGAGTTGTTAGGAAAAGACGCTGAAAATCTTTTAAATTACAAAGCGAAGGTTTCGTCAGAAAACCTTCACTTACCGGGGCCAGACCACGTGGACCGCGTATGGCTTTATTCCGACCGAAAACCCAGTGTGTTGCGATCCCTTCAAAATTTGGTGGACCACGGGCGGTTGGGAGGGACCGGTTATGTCTCCATCCTTCCCGTGGATCAAGGCATTGAACATTCTGCCGGAGCGTCTTTTGCCCCGAACCCCGCCTATTTCGACCCGGAAAACATTGTTAAATTGGCCATCGAAGGCGGATGCAATGCCGTGGCTTCCACTTACGGTGTCTTGGGGTCTGTGGCTCGGAAATTCGCTCACAAAATCCCCTTCATGCTCAAAATTAACCACAACGAGTTGCTCTCTTTGCCCCAAGTGCCGGACGAAACTTTGTTCACCCAAGTGGATCAGGCTTTTGACATGGGGTGCACCTCCATTGGGGCCACGATTTATTGGGGATCTCCCGAAAGCCGTCGTCAACTGCAAGAAATTTCGGAGGTTTTTTCCCAAGCCCACGAGTTGGGGATGTTCACCGTTCTTTGGTGCTATGCCCGGAACAACGCATTCAAAACCCCGGAAAAGGATTACCACGTTTCCGCCGACATCACGGGCCAGGCCAACCATCTCGGCGTGACCCTTGAAGCCGACATCATCAAACAAAAATTGCCCGAAAACAACGGGGGTTACAACGCCGTTAAGTTTGGCAAAACCAGCCCCAAAGTTTACACGGATCTCACCACGGATCACCCCATTGACCTGTGCCGTTACCAAGTGATGAATTGCTACATGGGCCGCGCCGGACTGATCAATTCCGGCGGGGAATCAAAAGGCGCCTCAGACTTGGCCGACGCCGTACGAACGGCCGTCATCAATAAGCGGGCTGGCGGGATGGGTCTTATTTCCGGACGCAAGGCGTTCCAACGCCCGCTCAAAGACGGTGTGGCCCTTCTCAACGCCATTCAAGACGTGTATCTGGATAAGTCCGTCACCATTGCCTAAGTTTCTGGCGTCCTCCTCTCCAACCGGCAACGCGAACGGTCTACATACAAACCGGCACTGCTCTCCCTTCTCAAAGGGGGAGCAGGGGTTGTCGTTTGTTTCGGAAAACCCTTGAAGAGTCCCGTGGATTCCGAGGCATTGCGAGCGTTATTCCCTCTCGCCCACAGGTTGCCTTGTTGATGGTCTTTGTGGTTCACTTGCCGGCCACAAACCCCGTCCAACGGTAGTAAGGCCCGTGTGGAGAACTCAGGGACAGACACCCTGTATGAGCTTCAACAAGGCGACCGGATCGGCGGCTATCCATGCCTTGCACGACCTGTCCGCCTCATGTTTAAAAAAGTCCAAGCTGACCCTGCTCAGAGAAATTGTGACTTTCACTTTTTCAATAACTAGGTTTATGCATGTAATTTGACATTGTTCGAAAATCTCCTACAATATCCGGCAACACTGGGGGGACTCTGTCGTGACGATTAAAGCTCAAGAAACGCCATATTGGTGGGTTCGTTTGTGCTTTCTCGAAGAGAGCCAGCCGGCCTTGCTCGAAAAATTCCTGGAAGCCAACACCTTGCGACAGCATCTCGACGAGACGGCGCAAGCCATGATTCAGCGCATCATCGTTTTGATGGAACGAGGCAGCACACGGGAAGAGGCCGAAGACGTGGCCTTGCGAGAAATTGTTATTACCCCGGCGCCGGTCCTTCACACCGACTCGGCCCAACTCTCCTTGGAAATGAAACAACGCTTGGAGCGGTTTAAAGCCGAACCGTAAGCTATATGGGGCTGATTAAACTCGATCAAGTTCAGGAATCCATGACCTTGGCACAGTCGGTCGTGGTACATAGTCAGACCGTGCTACCCGAAGGCGCCGTGTTGACTCGGGATATCCTGTCCCTTCTGAAGGCCTTGGGCGTGACCGAGGTCAATGTGTTGGACCGATCCATGCCCCAAGGCTCCATTTCCATGGATCAATTCCAATCGGCAGTGGACCAGGTTGAAAGTCGTTTCATGGAATTCGATGAAAACAACGAAGTGTTGCAGGAATTGAAAAAAGTCCTGGTCACCCGGTTATTGGAACAACAAAAGAAACCCAAGTCCCAGGAAACAGCCGGCTGTCGGTGACGCCGCCGGACCGTTGTTTTCTAGTAATGTGGATACCTCAGTGGGCAGTGATGGCGGCATGAAACAGAACATCGCGGATATCGTCAAACAGATCCACCGGCTGCCCACTCTGCCGGTCGTTTACGCGCAGCTGGAGCGATTAATCGCCAACCCGACCACGTCAGCGCGCCAGCTAGGTGTGATTGTCGCAGAAGACCAGGCGCTGGCCACCACGATTCTGAAGGTGGTCAATTCCGCCTTTTATGGATTTTCCCAAGCCATCACCTCCACGGAACGGGCCGTCGTGCTGTTGGGGTTTAACGAGTTAAAACACATTGCGCTGTCCATTTCCGTATTGAACTATTTCAAAAACGACATCGAAACGGACGAATTTGACATGAGATCTTTTTGGCGTCACTCCCTGGGTGTGGGGGTGTGCGCCCGAATCATTGCCCAGAAGCTGGGCCCTCATTCCGGCACCAACCCTGAAGAGGCATTCACCGCCGGCCTGATCCATGACATCGGCAAGCTCTTGGCGCACCAGTTCATGAACAAGCTGTTTCTGGAGGCGATCCGGATTTGTTCGTGGCAGAAAATCACGATCAGCGATGCGGAAAAGATCACATTGGGCTTCACCCACGCCCTCTTGGGTGAGGCGCTGCTGGTGCACTGGAAATTACCCCCGGTCCTGGCCCGCGCCGTTCGGTATCACAACTCCCCCCAAATCTACACCAACGGTATCGCATTTTCTCTCGTATCCTTGATTCATGTGGCGGATGTTTTTGTGCGGGCTTTGGAGATCGGGTCAGGTGGCGATCCATTTATTCCCCGCCTGTGTATCGCCGCTTGGCATCGGCTCGGGCTGAAGCCCTCTCATATCAAGCCTATTTTGCAGGAAACCGAAAAGGCATACCGGGAAATGTCCGGCATTATGACCCTGTTTTAACCTCTCGCCTATGAATCAGCACGAATTCATTAACCTGCTCAACCAAGGCAAGCGCCGCTGGCATCGGATTGGCACTAAAACCGACGGCGTCATCGTCGCGCTGGACCTCGAGGGCCGCCTGTTTACCATATTGGATGGCATGGTCGTCAACCGGGTCAACCGCGCCGTCATCCTTGGCCGGAGCCCGGCAGATGAATATCCCAACCCGGGCGGCGACGGGCTGTGGCCGGGTCCGGAAGGCACGTGTTTCGGCTACGAATATGCGACGGGGAAATGGCGGGTGCCCCCGTCCATCACGGGCGCGCGCTACCAAATCGGGCTGGACCCCCGGGTCGCCTGGATCGAATACCGGTCGCCCGCGCTCCAGCTGCGGGTTCGGCGCACGGCCGCCTTGCCGCCCCCAGGCCAGGGCTTCATCGATATTGCCGATGCTCCGCCCCAGGCCCAGCCGTCTGACCGGAAAACGCGGTACAGCATTTGTTCCGATCCGCGCCTGTTCATGGAGCTTGAAGTGGTCGGGGGCAGCCCTGAGCACCTGCGGCCCGGCGATGCGCTGACGCTGGATGTCGTGACCACGTATACCCGCCTATGAACGACCTTGTCGTCTTGTTACTCAAGGATGCCTGGAGCTTGCGCAATCTTCGGCGACTGGCGCAGGAGCAATCCTCGTTCAAAGTTGCGTTCATTCTCTGTTTTGCGGCCTTGATGCTGGCCGGCCTGTGGTGGGTGTTCCTGGACGGGTTCCGCACGCTGGACACGCTGGGCGGCATCGGGCTCATGCTCGTCCACCACCTGTTCGCCCTGTTTTTCTTTGGCCTGGCCCTCATGCTGGTGGTCTCCAACATCATTACCGCCTACACCACCCTGTTCCGCTCTGAGGAAGTCGATTTTCTCATGACACGCCCCGCGTCGCATGGCGCGGTGACACTACACCAGTGGCTTGAAACGGCAGGTTTATCGTCCTGGGCCTTCTTTTTCATTATCATCCCGTTTATCGGCGCGTATGCCTGGCATCAAAAGCTGTCGCCCCTCTTTTCCGTGTGGACGTTTTTGTTTTCCATCCCCTTTGTGCTTTTGTGCGCCGAGGTGGGGCTACTCATCACGCTCTGCGCCGTGCGCTGGACGCCCAAGGTGCGGCCTTGGGTCTGGAGCGTTGTGCTCGCGGCCGGGGCCGCCATGCTTTTCCTGCCCCAGGCAGGCCGCAATAGTGCGCCGGCCCCGGATGAACTGACGTTCATTCTGTCACAGCTCGCGCCTGGGCTCCGGCTGGCGTCCCACCCCCTTTGGCCCAGTGGCTGGGTGGCGGAAGGCATTATGGCCATGTCCAAAAATCAATGGGGGCGGGGTTTATGGTTTTTAGGCGTTCTGACCGCCCAAGTGCTGATGGGCGCGGTGATCATCGAACAGCTTGGGCACCAGTGGCTGGGCGAAGCCCGGCAGCGGGCGCTGGCCACACAACGTCGTGGGCGCCGGCGCATCAGCCTGTTCACGCCGCTCGACACACTGGTACGCCCCCTGCCCTCCGACATGCGCGCCCTCATATCCAAAGATATCCGGGCGTTTCTCCGTGATCCTGTCCAGTGGTCCCAGGCGCTGATCTTTTTCGGCTTGTTGGGAATCTATTTCTTCAATTTGCGCAATCTCCATTATCACCAGCTTCTGCCCGTATGGCGGAACCTGATCGTTTTCCTGAATATTTTCAGCCTGTCGGCCGTGATGTGTTCCTATTGCTCGCGGTTCGTGTATCCGCAGCTGAGCTTGGAAGGCCAGGGGTTCTGGCTGGTCGGGCTTTCCCCCACCACCATGGGCCGCGTGCTGCTGGCCAAGGCCGGGCTCTGGCTCATGGGCATGGTGCTGATCAGTGGAACGTTGATGACGGTCTCCACCTGGATGTTGGGCGTGGACTGGACGGTGCGCCTGTCGGCGCTGGCCGTGGCCTTGGCCATGCCGTTTGCCCTGTGCGGGCTGTCCATGGGCCTGGGCGCCCTGTTCCTGGACCTGAAGCAGCGCAATCCCACGGCCATTGTATCCGGCTTCGGGGGGACCCTCACCCTGGCCTTGAGCCTGCTCTACATGATGCTTTCCGTCCTGCCCTTCGGCCTGCTCTTTCATGGGGCCGTGGCCCATTATTATTCGGCGCACACCGTCCGGCTGGTTCTACCCTTCCTCTACCTGTGGCTGGTGGCGCTCACCCTGGTGACCGGGCTCGTGCCCATGATTCTGGGCCGAAACAGCCTGAAGCATCGGGAGTATTAAACACAAACCGGCAAGGCCGGTTTGTGTACGGCATTGATCTTTCCCGCCCTCTCCGTTAGCATGTGCCCCTATGGACGCATTTTTGACCTTACTCCTTTCTCAGCAGGCGATGCAGCTCGGCATCGGGCTGGCGGCCGCCTATGGCATCCTCTGGGTTGTCTTGCGGCTGGTCTTGCGGCGTTTAGCCGTGACGCGCGACCTGGCGACCGTGGTGCATCTCGCTTTTTTTACCGCCGCGGCCGAACTCCTGAAGACCGCATTCCCGGCCGGCTCCCTGCCCGTGCGGGGGTTGCTGACGCTCCAGCTGGCCTTGCTCGCCTTTCTAACGGTACACGTCGTCATTAAAATCTATTTTGGCCAATACCTGGAGCAGCGCCATATTGTCATCAGCCGCATCATCCGGGATCTGATTAAATTTTTCATCCTGATCTTCTTCGCGCTGCTGTTCATGCGCTATGTGCTGCGCCTGAACCTGGCCACCATCCTGACGCCCTCCGCCATTTTCACGGCCATTATTGGGCTGTCCATGCAGGACACGTTCGGCAACCTGGTGGCCGGAATCATCATTCAGCTGGAAAAACCGTTCGACATTGGCGACTGGATCGAAATCGATGGCCAAAAGGCGCAGGTCAAGGAGATCAACTGGCGCTACACCAAGGTTGAAACCATGGATGCGATCTACATCATTATTCCCAACAACAAAATCTGCACCGACCGGGTCATCAACTATAACAAGCCCACAACCCTGGTGCGTCAGCACCTGATCATCGGCGTGGATTACAGTGTGCCACCGTTTCGCGTCAAGCGCGCTATCCTGGACATTCTCAAGGCCAACCCGCATATCACCCACAAGGAACGCAGCGCCGTGTTCCTCAATGAATACGGGGATTCCAGCGTCAACTACTCCATCGACTATTTCATCAGCAACATCGCCTTGCACCGGGTGGTGCGGGACGACATTTACTCCGCCGTCTGGTACCAGTTCCAAAAACACGGCATCAACATTCCCTTTCCCGTGCGCACGGTCATCATGAAGCCGGAGTCCCAGGCGCTGGCGGATGTCAGCGCCATCACCGGCCTGCTGGCGACCTTTCCGTTTTTCGAAAACGTCAGCCGGGAGAGCATCGAACACCTGGCGCGATTTGGCCTCCTGCATTCCGTCGAAGCCGACCATGCCCTGGTCCAGGACGGCGAAGCCGGCGAATCCATGTTCTTTATCCTGGAAGGCGAATTCCGCGTGCTCAAAGACAAGACCCAGGTCGCCACGTTGAAAACGGGCAACTGCTTCGGCGAAATGAGCCTGCTCACCGGCGAAACACGCAATGCCCGGATCGAATCGATCGCCCACGGCCGGCTGCTGGAAATCGACCGGAGCGCCTTCAAGATCCTGATCGAGTCTGAGCCAAGCATCATGCGGCGCATCGAAAAAGTGTTTGAGGAGCGCGCGCTATCCGCCAAAGACGCGCCAGCCAGCGCCGGCACCCAGGACGCCATCAAGAAAACGTTCTACTCCCGGTTCCGCCAGCTGTTCGGGATGGAATAACGTCAAGCCCCACTGCGGGGCGGACTTTAATCTGATCGGTAGGGCGAGGCGTCCCTGCAGGGCCACTCTGCCGGAGCCCTCACGGGTCCGTGGGGGTCGGGGTTCAGAAAATACTCGCGATACTCCCTGCGGGCGATGGGTGCCAGCAGGTTTCAGGCTCTGAAAACGGCTGCTCAACGGACACCTGACACCCTTATCAAACCGGATAGTCATATACCACCGGCTTAGCCGGTGGCTTATTTATGACGCTTCGCTTGGGCCGCTCAAAGCGGCATGTTCTTATCTTCGCCGGCATATGCCGAACGTATTCACGACTATTAATCTCGTCTCGACCCACGATCGAGACCTAACAGCCTGGGGCGTAAAATAAGAATGATTTGTTGTTGAAGGCGTCGGCCGCTGCGGCGGGCAAGACCTTCAACAACACCTATTCCCATCCCTGGTCCAGCATCGTCGCATGACCGGCAATCCAATTTGACTCGGCCGCCATGATTTTAAAGCCAAAAACTTAAAAACACGGACATTCCTCTTCCCTAACCCTAACCCTGCCGACCTGAGGTTATTACGCATACTGGGCTCATCAGACAGCCAGGAATTCCGCCGTTGGCCACGCCTGTGTTGGGCCGTTTGCTATCGTGCGGCGAGGGCCGGGGTGCCCGGCGCGCCATCGACCTGGGCGGCGCGCTCCAGCATTTGGAGGGCGTCCCAAAGGACGTCAAGGGAAGGAATCGTCACGTGGGCCTCGTGCAAGGGCGTCGGGGCTTGGCGCAGGGCGCTGTCCGTATCGGGCCGGACGACGCGGATAGCGCCCATACCCAGCTGGCGGGGCGCCAGGAAATCCAGCAGCGGATCATCGCCGACAAACACCAGCTCGTGCGTCTCGACTTCCAGCTGGAGGGCGATGATATGAAAGGGGGCCGGGGACGGCTTCCAATATTCGGGGCCTCCGAGATCGTCAGAGTAAACGAAGGAATGAATCAAGGGGGCCAGCCCCAGACGCTCGACCTTGCAGCGCTGGACGTGGCCATAATAATCGGTGACCAGTCCGGTGGGCATGCACCGGGCGCTCAGGAACGCCAGCCCGATCTGGCTGTCCGGGTATAAACGGATCGACGGGGTATGGCAGCGGTAAATCTCCCGCATACGTTGAACCAGAAGCGGCTCTACGGTCTTGAAGTGGCGTTGAAGCGCCAGGGTAAAGAGATCGCCCTGCTCACCGGACGCCTGCAGGGCTTCCAGGTCGTCCCGGATGGAAAACCCGAAAATCTTTTTCACATAATCGGACACGACGCGGAAGCCGCTCGCCCGGTATTGCGCATACGGATACAAGGTGTCGTCAAGATCGAACACTACGGCTTTATATCGTCGGACATTCATCGACACCTCCTAGGAGCCTCATACATAATACCGTCCGGCCTCATAGCGGCCCAGCCGGCTTTGCATCCATTCCATGGTCTGCTTCAAACCCTCATCCAAACGCGGCGGAGGCACCCAGCCGGTCAATTTCTTCAACAGGGTATTATCCGCGCATAGCCGGCGCACTTCGCTGGCCGGGGGCCGAACGCGATGGGGATCGACGGCGACCGAGACCTGGCGGCCCGTCAGCTGCTGGACAAGGTCAACGACGCGCCGGATTGAAACGTCCGTGCCGGTTCCAATATTGACGACCTGCCCGACGGCGGCCTCGCACTCTGCCAGACGGATCAGACCGGAGACTGTGTCGTCCACGAAATTGAAGTCGCGGGTGGTCTCCAGATCGCCCAGGACCAATTCCGTCCGTCCGGCCAGCGCCTGCATCAAGATGGTGGGGATGACCGCGCGAGGCGACTGCCGGGGGCCATAGGTATTGAAGGGCCGCACGATGATGGCCGGCAATTCGAACGAGCGGTAGTAGCTCTCGGCCAGCTTTTCAGCCGCGATTTTGGTGGCGGAATACGGGCTCTGCCCCTGCAACGGGTGTGTTTCGCGGATGGGCACTTCCAAGGCCGTTCCATACACTTCGCTGGTGGAAATCACGAGCACGCGGTTCGCCTCGGCCGTACGGCAGGCTTCCAAGACATTCAGGGTGCCGGTGATGTTGGTGTCCACGTAGGAGCGGGGCGCATGATAGGAATAAGGAATGCCGATCAAGGCGGCTAGGTGGAACACGACGTCGCCGGGTGAAATCAGGTGCCGCACAAACTCGGTGTCGCGCACGTCGCCCGCCAGGATTTCCACGTACGGCTTCAGGTCCAGCGGCAATTCATCCAGCCAGCCCCGATTGCCGCGGGCGTCATACAGCACGAGCGCCTTGGTGTGAATATGACGGCGGGCCAGCGTTTCGACCAGCCGGCTGCCGATAAATCCGCACGCGCCCGTGACCACCGCCTTTTGTTCGCTCCAGTTCACCGGATCACCTCCATGGGAATATCCTCGAAGGACGTCTTGGCGATCAGGGCGGCTTCCGTATTGATTTTTTCGCGGTTGGCTTTCTGGAAGTCCTCAGGGCTGCCGATATCCCGCCAATACTCGATGATCGGGAACGCGCCCACGGTGCCGCCCTTACGCAAAATGGTTTGAATCAAGTCGGTCATGTCACAATAGCACGCAGGAGAAATCCAATCAAGACAATGCGGCTCCACAAGATAGATGCCGGCATTGATGAAGTGTTCATAAACCGGCTTTTCCCGCAAGCCGACGACCTTGTCCTCGCGTAAATCGACGACGCCATAGGGAATGGCGGTCTGCTGCTTACGCACGCACATGACCAAGTCGTAGCGATTTTTTTTCTGATAACGGAAGAGGCTGGTGAAATTCATATTGGTCAGGAGGTCGCCGTTCATGACCAGGAACGGCTTAATGGGGCGCGGATCCAGGATGGACAGCGCGCCGGCTGTGCCCAGGCGTTGTTTCTCGGTGACATAGCTGACATTCAGCTGATGTCCGTCACCGTTGCCGACATGCCGGCGGATGTGATCGCCGAGATAGTTGAGAGAGATGACCACGTCACCGATTCCGTAATCCTTGAGGCCCGCCAGAATGTGATCCAAAATGGGCTGGTCGGCAATTTTCAGGAGCGGCTTGGGCGTGTCTTCCGTGAGCGGGCGCAGACGCTGCCCCTGTCCACCGGCCATGATTACGGCGCTTTCGCGTGTGACATCGTCGACCAGCGTCTCCATCAATTCCAGTTGCACTGGCCGTTGGCACTCATCGAGGATCGGGAGATGCCGGACAGAAAAGCGCCGCATGATCTGAAGGCATTCGGCCTTGCTTGTGCCCACTGGAACGGCAATCGGGGTTCGGTTCATCACGGAAGATGCGGGCTGAGTCAGATCGACGCCCTTCAGGATACCCCGCCGGATATCGCCGTCCGTGATCGAGCCGATGAGGGCGCCCTGCTCGTCCAGCACAAGAATAATCTCCAGAGCCGCCCAATCCATACGCCGGATGATTTCCTCGAGTGTGTCGGTCGCTTTCGCCAAGGTCGCGACCATGGATTTGGGTCTGACATCCATCCGTTTCATGATTTGACCGGGTCGAATAATCGCCGTGCGGAACCCCGCATACGCGGCAGATTGCTGCGGAGCGTTTCTTTGGCTTCCATGTGCGTGATGGCATTGAGGCAGTTGTCAAAATGTGCGCTCAGCTGACAGAGCGCTGTATTCATTTCCGACACGACATCCGGAACCTGGAAAAGTTTTTGATGAGAAGGTATTTTCTGGATTTGTTTGATCATGGTGTCGCTCCCCGCTGATTGGGCTCCTGCTTCACCGGCATCATGGCCGGGCCGTTGGGCCGATAGGACTCTCTAAGCAGGCGACATGCCATCACACCACAGTCCCTTCGTCTTTTCCGCGCCCTGTTGCCAGGCCTTATGAACAGATCGCCTGGGCCACGTTCATCATCCTAAACGGTTGATAATCGTGTCCAACATGCCATCCACCGCGTTAATGACCTTGGAACAAGCTTGGAACGCGCGCTGGGCGGACAGCATATCGACCATTTCCTCATCCAAGTTCACACCGGTTTCGGCCGCGAGCTGGGATTTAAGCGTGGTGATGATAGTGTCGCCGTCATTAGCCAGGGCGGATTCCGACTCGATGGCGCTACCCAAATTGGTGGTCATATTGGTAAAATAACTATTGAACGTGATGGCGTCGATCACGGATGCCGTGCTGAGGTCGGCGATATCCAGTGCCAGCGCCCCATCCCCCACGTTTGGACCGCCCGCCGGATTCAACGTTTTGGCGGCGGCGATACGTTCAGGGTGCAAGTTGACGTCGCTGGAAACTGTAATGGTTCCCGCCGTGGTTTTAAGCGGATCAAAATAATTCCAATTCTGTTCCCCGTTCAGGTCAAAGCCCACCCGATGCAGCTCGTTAACTTTGAGCACAAATGTCTCGGCCAGCTTATTCAAGTTGGCTGTCAGCTGGTCGTACAAGGTCGCGGCTTTTCCCCATGCTCCCAGGGCGCCGCTGACAGGCACGACCTCTATGCTATTGCCATCCGACGTGGTAAGTTCCAAGGTAAACGGCTTGGCCGGGTTATGCGTCGTGATGATGATCGTATTGGCGATATTGCCCTGGACCAGAACCTGCTGCGAAGCCTCATCGGGAGTGGGACCATTGATGTAAATCGTATAGGTATTGTTGTCTTCCCGGTCCATGAAGAAATTGACTTTGCCGGCCAATTCCAGAACAACGTTGTCACGTTCATCCATGAGGTCAAGCACATCGTTGCCGCGCGAGGACAACGTGCTGATTTTGTTGTTCAACTCGGCGATTTTTGCGGCCAGGCTGTTGACGTCTTCCACGTCGCGGGCCACATTGCCGGTGCCACCCGTCTCGGCAGCCGTGATCAACATGTCTTTGCGATAATCGATCAAACGTTCGGAAAGATTGTTGAATTCCTCGGTGATGGCGGATGTTTTTTGCAGCAGGATGTTGCGATATGCGAGGCTGTCCGAATTGTTGGCCACATCCTGCCAGGCATTCCAAAAATCCGAAAACCGCGTGCCCAGGTTACTGTCCTGATCGCCGGCGAACAGGACTTGGGCGTCCTGCAGCGCAATGGCCAACGTGGCATGGCCGGACGATGACGAGGTTTGATCCCGCAGCGTATTTTCCATCATGATGTTATAATCGCGGATAATGTCGGCGATTTTAACACCGCAGCCCTCGGAAAATTTTTGCGTACTGCCTTCGGGATCCAGGGACGGCTGGGTCTGTAGCAGGACGCGCTGCCGGTGGTAGCCCGGCGTGCTGACGTTCGACACGTTATGCGCGGCCACCGCCATACGGGTCTTATGAGCCATCAGGCCGGTCGCACCGACATTCAGTAAATCCGATATACTCAGCATAGCACATTACCCCATTTGTTGGACGAACAGTGAGCCATTCGCGCGGTCCATATAACCCCGGGCCGTGTAAGTCAGGGGCGCCGGCTGGTTTTGGACACTGAACGCGGTCAACGTTTTATCAATCAATTCCAGGAAGACTCGGCTCATGGCGCGATTGACGCGCTGGAGCGACTGCAGCCGCTTCATGATATACGCCATGCGGTCCTTGAGTTCGGGCTTGATGACCGCCACTTTGCCGGAGTGGGCCATGAGCCAAATAGACGCTTTTTGCAGACGATCCAGTTTTTGGGTCGCTTTATCTTGTTCTGCGACCGCGTTCCAGATGGCTTCGGCGTTATGGGTGATCAGGGCTTCGCGCAATGTGTGCCCGGTGGATTCCAATTCCTCCAAGCACGCAATCAAACCCTCAGGAGTGGCGGTTTCGGTGTTTATCATGACAACATCCTTTCATTCCATCGCTTATAACAAGGGAGATAAATCCCGGTAGAGAATGTCAGCCACGCCAAACGAACCCTGCTGTCCCAATTCCCGCGCGGTTTGTTCAATGGCAAACTGTTGCAACGGGTCTTTACCGGGCATTTCACCGGCACGGCCATCGTCAAACTGATTTTTCAGCCCCTCTTTCAATAAAATACTCACGAAAAGCCCTTCCACCTCTTTACAGGCTGTCTTTAGCTGCTGGTGTTTGGGATCGAAGGCCTGGGCACTGGGTACGGACGACAGGGCATTCATGAGACGGCTCCTTACATGGTCACCATTTCCATTTGCAGGGCGCCCAACCGGGAGAGGGCTTCCAAGATCGAAATCAAGTCGCTGGTGGTTGCGCCCAGGCCGCTCAGCATCTGGGTCAACTCCTGGACCGTGGTCGTTTCCTGGATCGCCACGATTTTGGCCTTATCTTCCTGGACCCGAGTGGTCTCGTCGGGCACCACCACGGTCTTGCCATCGGCAAAGGGCGCTGTCGGCTGGGATACGATGGGCGTGGACTTGATACTGACGATCAATGCGCCGTGGGCCACGACGGCCGGGGCAATGCGCACCTCATTACCCATCACAATGGTGCCGGTTCGTTCGTTCACGATGACCTTGGCGACCATATCCGGCTTCACGGGCAGTATTTCCAATTTGGACACAAAATTCGCCACCTGATCGGTGTCCAGCATATTTTGGGGAATGGCCACCGAGATCGTGCCGGCGTCCTTGGCAATGGCACCGCAGTTCATGGTGGTATTAATGGCGCGCGCCACGCGCTCTGCGGTCGTAAAATCAGGACGGAGCAACACCAACTTCATGATGCCGTTCTCATAATAGTTCCCCGTGCGCCCGTATTTCAGCATGCCGCCGTTAGGGATAATACCCACCGTGGTCACATTTTTAGACACACTCTCACCGCCGGTGCCGCGAGAACCGACATTGTAGCCGCCCACCGTGATGGGCCCCTGAGCCAGGGCATAAAGTCCACCCTGTGGATCGAGCAAGGGCGTCATCATCAGCACTCCGCCCTGCAGGCTGGAGCTGTCGCCAATGGAGGCCACCGTGATATCAATCTTGTCTCCGGCCGTATGAAAGGGCGGAACCCGCGCCGTCACCATCACCGCCGCCGAGTTTTTGCTCTTGATATCGGTGATCGGAATCGAAATTTGGAAATTTTCCAACAGGTTGGCCATGGTCTGCTTGGTAACCTTAAGATCCTTGTCACCAGTTCCGCTCAGGCCCACGACCACCCCGTAGCCAATGAGTTCGACCGGCTCCAATCCCGCAATGCGGGCCACGTCTTTAATGCGGGATTCCAAGGCATAGGCTCCCAGCGTTGAAGCCACCCACAAGGCGCCGATCACGGCGATCCAGTTAATTCTGACGTTCATGGCGGCTCTCCATTAGAACGGGTTGATCCAATCGATGACCGAGTTAAAGAGACCTTTTTTCGTGCTTTGGGCGACCGATCCCGAGTTCAGCGCCTGGATATTCAAATCGGCGATCTGGGTCGATTTCACGGTATTGTCCCGGGTAACGTCATAGGGCCTCACCGTACCGGTCAATACATAACCGGTCTCTTCGCCTTGCATAGAGAAAAAACGCTTACCTTCCACCAGCAGGTTGCCATTAGGTAGGACTTCCATCACCCGCACCGTCATGGTGGACTTGATCTGCTCCTGATTCTGCAAAGAGCCTCCCCCCTCGAAATTACGTGTGGCAGCGGCCGAAAATGCCGGCAGGGCCACATTCGTCCATGGCATGGACGTATTGTCCATCGTGGGATGCGAAAAGGAAAGGCTGCCGCTAATATCCGATTTTTTCGCCGTCTTATGACTGGCTTCCGACGAGTGGGAGGAGTCTTCTATGATCATCACGGTCAACAGGTCACCAACCCGGCGACACTTGGTATCATCATAAAGCCGGCTGGCCATGAGCCACTTGGTGTCGCCCGGATTGTTCCCTGCTGCCAGTCCCCCTTGCAGGACCATCAGGCCGAGGGCCATCGTGATGCCGAATCGGGTGCGTTTCATGATTTATTCCTCTCGCGTCGGTGTGGCTGAAAAGTCCACAATCGCAGTTTTGGGATCTGTTAATTTCACTAAAATGCGTCGCTTGGATGCGGTGTTCATGCACAGGATCTGATCGCCGCGCCGGCCCGTTGACAAGGCCTGGGCCTGTAATTTGACGGAGAGACTACCGTTGACGGCCAGTACCAGGATCTGGTCGCCGGAGCGAGCGCAAATGGGTTGCACCAGCATATGGCGATACACGGGTTGACCGACACGAACTTCACGGCTCACTTCCACACCCAGCACATTTTCCATCACCGGTATATATTGTTGGGCCGTATCATGTTGCACGGGCAATACTCGCTGCTGCAAATCCTCTTCCATCAGAATCTGACCGCGCCGGAGCGGCCGGGCCGCCACCCACACGGACCGCAGAGGATAAACTTTCGCGGAAATTTTGAACGTCCGAAACTCGACATCATCCACGACGACCCGCGCGGAAAACGCATAGGTTCCGCCGCGCCCATCCTCGTGTCCGATGATCTCCAATTTCACCTTGCCTACGGGCAGACTGATGGGCGACAGGGGTTCGAGATTGACTTGCGCAGATCCCTGCCAAGGCTCATGATCCATGACATATTGTTCCAGCGCCTGGATCAGCGATTGCTGATCGAGGGCCATCATGGCGCGATGCACGGCCACATCGTAACTGCCCCGGAGTGTGACCCCACTCATGTCCGGATACTGTTGAAGGGCATACGCCAAGGCGGTCAAATTGAGCTGTTCTGTTTTTCCCGGCGCCGGCGCCGGAACCACGATGCGATCCGCCCACCCAGCCGGCAGACCCTCGACATCGGTCACCAGATCCCGGATCAACACACAGGAGCCGCGCACCTCCACGACCGGCGCCAGATTCAACGTCGTTCCCACCGCCAGCACTGAAACGTGAAAACATGTCACCAGGATGGCGCTGTAACTGATCATGCGTGTATTCATGGTCCCTGTCTCCACCTGTCTGATTCCAATCATCCCGGTCATTGTCAAAACCCAGTCTTATCGGCGCAGTCCATTGACCTCTGTTAGCATTTCGTCTGCCGCCTTGATGGCCTTCGAATTCGCCTCAAACGCGCGCTGAGCCGTAATCATATTCACTAGTTCCTCCATGACTTTCACGTTGGAGGTTTCCAGAAACTTGTGGGCAATGGTTCCGGTGCCATTTTCGCCCGGATTATTGCCAGTTTGCGCGTCTCCGCTAGCCGGCGATGTCGCATACAAGTTGCGACCCAAATAACGCATGCCTTCCGGATTAACAAAACGAACCAAGGTAATCTTGGTTTTCTGCACCGGCTGCCCATTCACAATGGCCGTCATCGACCCGTCTGGCGCCACGGTGATTTCCGTCGTGCCCTGGTCAATGGCGTCAAAGCCGTTGACTTTATAGCCGTCGGCCGTGACCACTTCCCCGGCGGCGGTTAAACGGA
>Ga0247840_10004017_pt1 | contig 23931 bp, 21 predicted proteins | sample LaCruzMarch2015__FD_192404 | JGI IMG/M metagenome (GOLD analysis project Ga0247840, IMG submission 192404) | Freshwater microbial communities from meromictic Lake La Cruz, Castile-La Mancha, Spain - LaCruzMarch2015_17m | ecosystem: Environmental > Aquatic > Freshwater > Lake | place: Spain...
CAAGATGTTCCGGGTGTGGGTCAGCCAGCCGTGAGCGGCGCGGCCGCGGCCATCGCCCCGGGGCCCGGCCCCGGGGCGCGTGGCGGCCGGCACGCGACCAGCCGAAGACGGAGTGAAGGAGGAGGAAGGGCCGTGCGTCGTCGCGCGTTGACAGCGATCGGACTGGCGCTGAGCCTGGTCGCACTGGCGACGCTGACGGGCGCCTGCGGCCGGGCACGTCAGGGCGCGGGCGTGACGCCGACCTCGCTCGGGTGCCGTCTCGGCACCGGGTGGACGATCGCCGGTGTGCCCACCGGAGGCGGTCGTGGAGGCGCCGGTCGCGACGCCGGCGCCGGCACGACGATCGCCGATGTGCGCACCCCGTACACCTGCGTGGACACCGGTTTTCGGCCCGACCCGGACGGCTTCTCGTTCGCCAACTGGGGCGGCGTGGCCGCGGGCGACGCGATCACGACCAAGACCCTCGTCGCCCTCTTTGGAGCGGAGAACGTGTGCATCGACGCGGGCCAGCGCCAGTGCACGCCGCGGCCCTCCGCGATCGCGTGGGCGGCCCAGATGAACGAGCTGCTCGCGAACGGCAGGTGCGAGGGGATGTCGGTGGCGGCCGAGCGATTCTTCACCGGACTGACCGAGCTGGCGAGACTGGACGGCAGCGCCCACGCAACCGAGGACCTCAGCGAGCACAACCGCCTGCTCGTCGAGGACATCACCTACTGGTGGGCGACTCAGCTCATGCCCGAGGTCGCCGCTGCAGCGTCCGCCTCGCGGTCGCTGCAGCCCTCCGCCATCGTCGCCGCCGTGACCGCCGGGCTCCGCGGCGGTAGCGCCAACACCATGGGGCTCTACTCCAAGCGGGGGGGCATGCGGTGACCCCGTTCGCCGTCACCTACGACGAGCCGTACTTCTCCATCTGGGTCTACGACTCCAATCATCCGGGGCAGCCGGGCCGCGTGCTCGTCGATGCGGCCGCCGAGACCTGGCACTACCAGTCGCGGCCCAGCCCCGACGCCCTTGCGGATGAAGGCTGGAACGGGTCGGGCCCCGGCGGCCTGGAGTACACACCGATGTCCGTGCGCATGCTGCACTTCACGACGCCCTTCTCCAACGACACCGGCGAGAACGCCTTCGCCCTCGCCATCGTCGCGACCAGCGCCGACTCCTCGACCGCGGTGGACCTGCACATCAGCGGCCCCGGCATCGACATCGACACCGCGGACGACGGCCCCGCGCCGAAGGGCATGATCGTGCATCGGATCGAGAACAACGACGGCATCGGTCACGCCACCTTCGTCTACGTGCGGCCCTCGATCCCCCTCGTCATCACGCCCACGGCCAGCGAGACCCGGGTCCCGGTGAAGATCTCGATCGACGGCCCGAACCTGCCCTGGCAGGAGGTCACACTGACCACCCCCGCATTCCCGACGCGGCTCGTAGCCGCGGCCCCCGGCGCGCTCCCCCTGAGGATCGAGGTGTCGCCGAACACGGGCACGCGCGTGATCGTGACCGGCCACACCACCGTGACGGTCTCCTACAACGCCACCCGGGCGCGAGTCCACCGCACGAAGATCGCTGGGCCCGGCGAGACGCGCGTCCCCGCAAGAGACCCCACGGGCGCTGGCGGGTAGCGCCTGCGTACTGTTCCAGGTGTGGGTCAGCCAGCCGTGAGCGGCACGGGCGCGGGCGTCGCCCCGTGGCCCGGCCCTGGGCGCCAAGGCGTCCCGCGGGCAGAGCCCGGCAAGCTGACCGTCGAGTGACTGGGGAGGGATGGTGGTACGTCGTCGGGCGTTGGCCGTGATCGGAATGGCGCTGAGCCTGGTGGCTCTGGCGACGCTGACGGGCGCCTGCGGCCGGGCGCGTCAGGGCGAGGGGGTCACCCCGTCCGCGCTCGGGTGTGAGGCGAGCGCCGGCACGTCGATCGCCGGCCAACCCACCCCGTACACCTGCGTGGACACCGGCTTCCGGCCCGACCCGCACGGCTTCTCGTTCGCCAACTGGGGCGGCGTGACCGCCGGCGACGCCATCACGAACAAGACCCTCGTCGCCCTGTTCGGGGCGGACAACGTGTGCGTCGACGCGGACCAGAGCCGGTGCACGCCGCGGCCGGCCGCGATCCAGTGGGCGGCCCAGATGAACGAGCTGCTCGCCAACGGCAGGTGCGAGGGGATGTCGGTCGAGGCCGAGCGGTTCTTCGCCGGGCTGACCGAGCTGACGAGCCTGGACACCGATGCCCGGGCGACGGCGAATCTCGGCCGCGACAACCCCCGGCTCGTCCAAGACATCGACTACTGGTGGGCGACTCAACTCATGCCCGAGGTCGCCGCCGCCGCATCCGCCTCGCGGGCTCTGCAGCCCTCCGCGATCGTCGCCGCAGTGACGGCCGGCCTGCGCAACGGCAGCGCCAACACCATGGGTATCTACGCCAAACCGGGGGCCCACTCGCTGACCCCGTTCGCGGTCACCTACGACAAGCCGTACTTCTCCATCTGGGTCTACGACTCCAATCATCCGGGTGAGCCGGGCCGCGTGCTCGTCGACCCGGCCGGCGAGGCGTGGCACTACCAGTCGCGGCCCAGCCCCGACGCCCTTGCGGACAAGGGCTGGAATGGGTCCGGCCCCGGGGGCTTGGAGTACACGCCGATGTCCGTGCGCATGAAGGACTTCACGACGCCCTTCTCGGACGACAGCGGCGAGAACGTCTTCGCCCTGGCCATCGTCGCGACCAGCGCCGACTCCTCGACCGAGGTGGACCTGCGCATCAGCGGCCCCGGCATCGACATCGACACCGCGGACGACGGCCGCGCGCCGGAGGGCATCGTCGTGCAGCAGATCGACGACGACGGCAGCGGTCACGCCACCCTTGTCTACGTGCGACCCTCGATCCCACTCGTCATCACGCCTTCGGCCAGCGAGGCCCGGGTCCCGGTGACGATCTCGATCGACGGCCCGAGCCTGCCCTGGCAGAAGGTGACGCTGACCACCGCGGCGCCCGGCGCGCTCCCTCTGAGGATCGAGGTGTCACCGGCCGCCGGCACCCGCGTCGTCGTGACCGGCCACGCCACCGTGACGGTCTCCTACCACGCGAACCGGGCGCGGCTTCGCAGAACGACGATCAACGGGCCCGGCGAAACGCGCGTTCCCGCGAGAAGCGCCGGCGCACCGAACTAGTAGTGCTTTGTTAGGTGTCATCGTCACGGCGGCTGGCATGGAGAAGAAGCCGGTCGAGGTCGACCGCCTGTCCGCAGGTCTGGCAATGGCCGGCCGGGCAGCGCAACAGCGGCTGCAGCAGTCGCACTGCAGCGGGCGGCGTCAGGCCGGCCGCCGGGCTTTTGGGCGTAGCCGCTCAAGAGTGAGGAAGCCGTGCGCGGCGGTCACCAGGGCGGTGTGGTGGCGCCAGCCCAGCCAGGAGCGCCCCTCGTAGTGGTCGAGGCCCAGCTCGCCCTTCAGCTGGCGGTAGTCGAGCTCGATCGTCCAGCGCAGGCGAGCCAGCCGGGCGAGGCGCCCGGGGGCCGCGCCCTCGGGCAGGTTGGAGAGCCAGTAGTCGATGGGCGCTTCCTCGTGCGCCGGCCACTCGACGATCAGCCACTCCACGCGCGGCGGCTGGTGGTCGCGCTCCACCGGGTGGGCGGCGACCACCCGCAGGCAGGCGAAGCGGCCGCGCACCTGCCCGCCCCCCGGCGTCCTGCGGCAGGTCAGCGTGCGGAAGGCCGGGCGACCGAGACGCTCGGCCAGGGCGCGCACCGACTCGGGCCGCCGGTCGGGCCGCGGGCGGCTCGGGGGGCGGCCGCGCCTGCCGCTCTGCGGGGGCACGCTGAAGACGGTCTCCGCGGCGAACACGCCGGTCTCCGGCGAGACCGCGACCAGGTACTCGAGGGCGGCCTCATGGAGGCCGGTGCGGAAGGCGGTGTTGTCGCCGTAGGCCGCGTCGGCGAGGATCGGCGCCCGGGGCGCCTCCCAGTCGGCCGCCGTGGTCGCAAGATCCGCGGCCAGCTGCGGCTTGGTCTGAAAGACGATCTCCTCGGGGATCTTGGCCCGCCGCCGGCGCTGCCGATCGGCGCACCACTCCTCAGGCAGGTAGAGCGCCCAGCCGAGGGGCACGGTCCCCTTCCTGCCGGCCGCGTGCAGCGAGACGCCGATCTGACAGTTGCCGATCTTGCCGAGGGTGCCCGAATACTGGCGCTTGACCCCCGGCGAGCGCACCCCGTCCTTGGGAAAGCCGGTGTCGTCGACCACCCAGGCCGCGACGCCGATCCGCGGCGCCACGCGCTCGGCGACCGCGCGCAGCAGCAGATCCGGATCCCAGGTGCTGTCGGCGAGGAACTGCTGCAGGCTCTGGTAGTCGGCGCCGCCGCCGAGGCGCGCGACCAGCGGCTCGAGCGACTTGCGCGCGCCCTGCTCGAGCAGGCCGCGCAGGTAGAGGCCGCCGTTGCGCGCCTGCACCGGTCGGTTCATCGCCGGCGCCAGCACCTCGGCGGCGAACGCCTCGAGACGCTCCTTGATCGCCACCGGCCCCTTCACATCCGCTGCCGCCATCGCCGCCCTCATCATCCCTCCCCGCGTTGATCAACGCCAACGCAGTGAGAGTTCGCGCCGCGGCGGCAAACTCCTACGAGATAGCTAACAAAGCACTACTAGGAGTGTGTCGAGAAACAGTTTCCGCGAGATCTCTGACCGCGGACTGACGGCCGCCCTTCAGGTCATTGCCTGCGGCCGTCTGCCCGTAGAGCCTTCGCCTCCGGCGCCTCTGCGGGCCCTTCGTGAAGGCCTCGGAAGGCTTGCTTGTCGCCCCCCGTTGTGATAGACTTTCCCCTGCAAATCAGGTTGAAACAGTGTGCAGAGGAGGCGAGCGCGCCGTGGCCAGAGACTTCCTGCCTTACGACCTCGATCAGCACTACCTGCTGCCTCAGGACATGCGCGAGTGGCTGCCCGAAGGGCACCTCGCGTGGTTCGTCAGCGACGTCGCCGACGCCCTCGACCTCTCGGAGATCGTGGACACCTATGAGAAGCAGGAGCTGCGCGGACGCCCCGGCTACGACCCCACCATGCTGGTCAAGCTGCTGGTCTACGCCTACTGCGTCGGCAAGCCCTCCTCGCGCAAGATCGAGAAGGCCACCTGGGAGGAGGTGCCCTTCCGCGTGCTCGCCGCCGATCAGCACCCCGACCACGCCAGCATCGCCGCCTTTCGCCGCCGCCACCTGGCCGCCCTCTCGGGCCTCTTCCTGCAGGTGCTCGTGCTGTGCCGCAAGGCGGGCCTCGTGAAGCTCGGGCACGTGGCCCTCGACGGTACCAAGGTGCGCGCCAACGCTTCGCGCCACAAGGCGATGAGCTACGAGCGCATGTGCGAGGCCGAGGAGCGGCTCAGCGCGGAGGTGGCCGCGCTGCTCGCCGACGCCGAGCGCATCGACGCCCGCGAGGACGGCCTCTACGGCAAGGAGAAGCGCGGCGACGAGCTCCCAGAGGAGCTCAAGCGGCGGGGGGCCCGCCTCGCCAGGATCCGCGCCGCCAAGGAGGCCCTCGAGAGCGAGGCCAGGGAGCGCGCCGAGCTGGCCGCCGAGGCGGCCCGCGAGCGCCTGCGCGAGCGCGCCGAGAAGGAAGCCGCGCGCGGCAGGAGGTTCGGCGGGCGCCCGCCGCGCGTCCCCGATCCCGAGACCGCGAAGCCCGGCCCCCGCGAGCAGAAGAACTTCACCGATCCCGAGTCGCGGATCATGCTGGACGGGGCCACCAAGTCGTTCGTGCAGGCCTACAACGCGCAGGCCGCCGTGGACTCAGGCTCCCAGGTGATCGTCGCCGCGTTCGTGACCCAGGAGGCCAACGACAAGCAGCAGCTGCGGCCGCTGCTCGCGCAGGTCGCCGCGAATCTCGGCGAGCTCCCCGAGAAGGTCAGCGCCGACTGCGGCTACTACAGCGCCGATAACCTCAGCGACCCCGCTCTGAAGGCGGTCGAGCTCTACGTGCCTCCGGAGAAACGCGTGCTGAGCTGCGAGTTGGCGGACGCCATGCGCGAGAAGCTCGCCAGCGCGGAGGGCCGCGCCGTCTACGCGCGGCGCAAGGCCGTCGCCGAGCCGGTCTTCGGGCAGATCAAGGAGGTGCGCGGCTTGCGCCGCTTCTCGCTGCGCGGCCTCAAGCTGGTCGACGAGGAATGGCAGCTCGTTTGCGCGACGCACAACATCCTGAAGCTGTTCCGCTCGGGAAAGTGGCCGCTCCCAGCCTGAGCGGGCGCCGGCAGCGGGGCCTGTGCGGCCCGCAGGCACCCCCGGGAGGGACCCGCTCCCGCGGCCAGGGGACCCCGGAGCGGCCATACCGGCCGACCCGGCCGTATCCGTCGAACCACCCGCCGTTTGTCATTTTGGGGTATCCCGTCGGGGGGCTATCAGGGCATGATTGTCAGACACACTCCTAGACGAACGTCCTCTGGGCAACAGTACCTACAGGGACGATGCTCTATACTGTGATGTTACGGAATCGTTGCCTCTGGCGAATGCGGGCTTCAGGCACACGATTCCCTCTCCGCGTTACCCGGCGCAGCCGTCTGACGCGGAGGCATCCGCGAGGGAGGCAGAGTGTCGTCCATGCTGAATACGGTTTCTGGGGCAGGCGGCTCAGGTTCGTCCCTCGCGCGTCGATACGCGCAGGGCGGAGCGGGCGCGGACCTGACGGTCCGCGGACCCCTTGGCTCCCCCAGGCCGGCGGGGAGGAGTGTGAGGCAATGAATACAACGGTACGCGCCAAGCGTGATGCGCGTGGCTTCAGCATGGTCGAGTTGCTGGTCACGATCATCATCGCGGGAATCGTGTTCGCGGCGCTGGTGCCGATGTTCGTCTACGCCGCGCAGGTTTCCGCCCGCGACAAGATGCGCGTCATCGCTCTCCAGGTGGCGCAGGACCGCATCGAGCAGATCCGCCAGCTCGACTTCGACCAGATCACGCTGGCCAATCTCAACTCATCAACCTTCATGAAGGTGCCGCCGGCCTCGACGGGGCCGTTCGGCACGGAGACGACGAGCTCCGGTAGCAAGTTCTACATCACCTATGGCCCCGACCCCCTGGTCCATTCCGGGTGGGTGGACGTGTGGGTGAAGGTGCAGTGGTGGCCGCTGAACACCACCGCGCCGCTGCGGCCCCACACCAAACTCCCTGAGAAGCCGGTGCAGATGCAGACGCGCGTAGCCCAGCAGTATGTCGGCCCACAGATCACCTCCCTCGACATCGTCCCCGTCAACAACAGCGGTGACATCAACGTCTCGCCGGTCACCCTCACGGCGACGATTGCCGAGGGCGTTGGTCGCAACGACGCGGCCAAGGTTGTGTTCACGATCAAGAAGGTCAACGAAGTGGCGCTCCCGGACCTCGTGGTGACGAAGGGCACGAACGGCGCAGGCACAGTTGTCGGAGGGTTGTGGGTACCGTACTCCACGCCGTGGAACCCCACGGCTGCCGACAGCGGCGACTACACCATCGTCGCCACCGCGTACATGAGCAACGGTATCCGCGGCAACTCGTGGGAGCGCGACGCGAAATTGGTGCTGAACAGCGCGCCGTTGCAGGTCACCAACGTGAAGGCTCCTCTGGATCCACAAACGGGCAAGCCCACGCCCGGCTACAAGGCCGTGAACCTGATGTGGGATGGCTGCACGGCCGCCGACTTCGACCATTTTGAAGTGTGGCGCCGCACTTCGTCCGGCGTCTCGGCGCTCGCGATCGACAACCTGACGGCGAACGGCGTTACCGACACCGGCCCCATCGACACCGGGCTCACCCCTAACACCATGTACTTCTACGTGGTCTACGCCTTCGACACGGATGGCAACCGGAGCCCCGCCTCGGACCAGAAGTTCATGCCGGTGACGACGCTGAGCGCGGCCGGCGACACCACGCCACCCAGCATGCCAGGCAGCTTCGCGGCGGTGCGCAACAACGACAATGCGGCCCTGAGCTGGACGGTGTCGAGCGACGCCGAGTCGCCGCCGAAGCCCCCCCCCTTCTACTACATTTTCCGCGACGGCGGACTGACACCGTTCGCCCGTGTCGCGGGCCCTGCGACGCCGGTCTTGGTCCCACCCGATTCAGTGAGCGCCAGTGACCTCATCGGCTACACCGTGCCGCACAGCTACTACGTGGTCGCCTGCAACTGCGTGGCTCTGCTCTCGGCACCGACCCTGACCCTTACGGTGCCGGTCGGCACGCCCCCCTACTACAACCTGACCGTCTCGAGCAACAAGGCTTCGACGTCTGTGAACGTCGTCCAGACCGACGCCTTGCCGACGCCGCTCGACTGTGGGACCAAGACGGCGAGCGCAGGCTCCAATGCGGTTTGGGGCGGTCTGCCGCCCTACGCCGGTCTGCCGCCCTACGCCGGTCTGCCCTACGGGCAATATAAGGTCACGGCGACGTGGAGCGGTCGGCAGATGTCGCAGTCAGTGCGCCTGAACGCATCGATATCGCTCCCGGTGTCCTTCACCTTCACCCCCTGAGGACGAGATGCCGAACACGCTGTACAGCAGACTGAACCGCCGCGGAGGCCTCTCCCTCGTCGAGTTGCTGGTTTCCATGGTCATCCTGGCGGTCGTCTCGACGATGATCATCATGGTCTGGACCAATCTGCAGCGTTCCTACGCCTCTACGGTCAGCAGCAACCACGCGCGCGAAACCGCGCGCGACGCGATGTCGCGCATGAGGAGCGAGATTCGCGACATGAAGCCAAAGCCGGATCAGGGGGAACCCTGCATCCGCAAGGCGACCGCCGACGAGATTCAGTTCTCGACGCCCTACAGCGACCTCCCGGGTAGCGCGTACGTCGGCTCTATCCTGCTCACCCGCTACTGGTACGATGCGACCGGGGCCGATGGTGAGCCCGGCTGCCTCTACCGGCAGCGCGACGTCAACAACAACAACCTCTTCGACACAGGCGATCCCAAGATCCGCGTCGCGCGCAATCTCGTCAACGCTTTGGTGGCCAGCACCAATCCGACGAGTTCGAGCACGCCGTTGTTCCGGTACACCTACTACAGTGCCAGCGGCATTCTGACGACCGCGTCAGCGGTTCCCAGCGATGGCGACCGGTCCCGCATCCTGTTGATCAGGATCCAGATCCTCGTTGACCTCAATCCGGGCAGAACACCGAACTACATGAATCTTGAGAGCACCGTACAGCCGCGCAACCTGCGGCAGACTTAAGGAGGCGCGGCAATGCCAAGGCTCAGGAAAGAAGAGGGCAGCACTCTCATTCTGTTGATTGGCATCGTGGCGGTCCTGGCCATACTCGCCGCCACCTTGGTGATGGTATCGGCCAACGTGCAGGGTGGCACCACCACGGACAAAGAGCGGGTCACGACCTTTGACGTGGCCGAAGCCGGCCTCGACGCCACCACATACCTACTCGGGCTGCAAAACATGTGGCCGACGGCGACGGCCCCGTATGCCCTGAGTCAGAAGGATCTCGACGATTTCCGCACTGAATTCCCGGTCGCGGACTACCCAGCTGCGCCGGGGGGCAAGCCGCTCCTCACCGTGAGGGTCTGCGATGACCCCTCGGTCACCAACTCACCCGCATACGACGCCAACGGGGACAACAAGCTCTGGGTCGAGGCGCAGGCAAACGTTGGGGACAAGGCGGCTCGTATCCGCGTGCAGCTGCTCCATGAGACGCTGTCCGCGCCGCTGCTGGGCGCCGTCGTCTACTCCGGCGATGATGCCGAGAAGAAGGGTAGTGGAGATATCACCAGCACAATGCTGAACGGCCAGCCGACCGGAGCAGTCTATGTGAACGGCGAATTCAAAGGGGTCGGCAGCGGCGAACTAGACCAGGTGACGCTGAAGGTCAGGGATGACGCGAGCACCAACCCTCCGTACCCGTTCCCACCGCTTAGCCAGTTCATGCCCGACACGTATGTGCAGTCGCTCATCCTCGCCTCCAAGACCGCCTCGGCCGAGGCCCTGCCGGCAAACACCCACTCCGGCTGGAAGCCCGACCAAGGTACATATACCGCCGCGATTCGCGTGAACGGCGACCTCAAACTCGGGGCCGGCGACTATACCTTCGGCTCCGTGTACGTCACTGGAAACGTGGACAAGACCGGCACCGGGGAGTGCTCGTTCGCCGCACTGTACGTGGGCGGCAACCTCGACATCAGTGCCAAGACAACGAGGACCTGGGGCCCCACCTATGTGGGCGGCAACCTCGATCTGACCGGCTCCGGCACTCTCAATGTAAGCCTCATTGTAGTCGGTGGCGAAATCGACGTGGCCGGCTCGGGTCAAATCTCCGGTGACGGGGTGGGCACCAACGCCAAGCCCGCCACCATCATCAGTGTCGGCCAGGACAAGAGCGTCAAGTGGACGGGTTCGGGCGATTTCTACGGGCTGCTGGTGGCCATGTACGGCGAGTTCGACCATGCCGGCAGCGGTAACGTGCATGGCGCCGAACTCGCAGGCAAGTCCTGGAAGCAGAGCGGCGCCGGGGACATCATGTTCAATAGCGACGTCAGCGTCAACATGGGGAACGTTTTCATCACCACTATGGTGAACAACACGTGGCAGGAGATCTCGCCGCTCTGATTCGTTCAGAGACGTCCTTCTGACACGTCTGTTCAGAAGTCGTACTGGGAAGAGGGGCGGGCGGCCGAAGGGCCTCCCGCCCTTCTCTGCGTACGGGGCCGACGAGGCGGCCGCTGCGCCACCATTGATTGTACAACTAGCAAAGTGCTGTCTTGTGCGACAACAGCTTTGCGTGGCAGATACTTACCTAATCTTGTGCGCTGCCGATAGTCCCTGGTAGAGACGCACTACCCTGACTACTGGGAGGCGGGAGCATGAACAGGCATTCCCCGCGGGCCTGTCATCACGGAGCCGGCTTCAGCATCATCGAGCTGCTCGTCAGCATCGTGATCGCCGGCATCGCCTTCGGGGCTCTGGTGCCCGTGTTCGTGCAGGCTGCCAAGACGGGCAGCAACGACAAGGCCCGGGCGGTCGCGCTCAACATGGCCCAGCAGGCGGTGGAGGGCTGTCGGCGCCAGACCTTCGAGCAGGTGGTGTCGTCCACCTGGATGCAAGATGAAGAGACGGCGACCGGCGTGAAACTCTTCACCGTGGCCCGCACGGTGGTGGACCAGGCGGCTTCGCCCAGCGACGCGCGCATCGTCTCCAAGCTTCTCACCGTGACCGTGAGTTGGGCCACGCCCTCGCCCGGCGGCTCCGCGGTACTCAAGACCATCCTCTACCGGCAGTTCGCGGGGCCGCAGATCGTGGACTTCACCGTGGCGCCGTGGGACGCGGTCAACGAGTGGATCACCGATGCGACGGTGCAGCTCACGGCGACCATCAACGCCGCGGACGTGGCCTCCATGGCGCCGGTGACAATCGGCGGCGCCACGCTGACGGGGTACGTCGAGCTCATGATCACGTCGGTCAGCGGCGTGGTCATCCCCACCATGCGGGTGCCGTACAACGCGGGCGCGCCATCGGTCTACGCGGCCACCTGGCTGGTCCCCGGAGGCCCGGGCATCAGCGACGGGTACTGGACGTTCAAGGCCGTGGCCTTCTCGGCGCAGAAATACCCGGGCAACTCGTGGGAGCTCGCCAAGCGCGTCGAATCGGGGCCGCCGGCCGCCGTGACGAACCTGCTGGCGACCGCCGGCGAGGACTGGGTGAGCCTCACGTGGTCGCCGTCGATCTCCAACGACCTCGACTCCTACGAGGTGTACCGCAGCGGCCCCGACGGCGTGGCGGTGCTCGTCAAGGGCGGTCCCGCGGCGTCCCCCAAGTTCGTCGCCACGGGGTTCACCGACTCGGGCCTCGCCAGGGATGTGGACTACACCTATTCGGTGTACGCCATCGACCAGGTCGCCAGGAAGAGCGCGGCCGCGACGGTGACCGCGAGGACGAGCACGCCGGCGAGCGTGCAACCCGCGCCGGCGACCGAGCTCCAGGGCGCGTACAGCGCCGCCGCCGCCGTGCTGACGTGGAAGGCCTCGCCCTCCGCGGGCGTCGCCGGCTACCGCGTGTTCAAGGACGGCGCCACAGACACGTGGGTCGCCACCGTGAGCGGGCCCTACTGCGATCTCGCTCAGGGCTACGACTCCTCCGCGTCGTACCAGGTGAAGCCCTACGCGGCGGGCAGCGTCCTCAGCCTCACGGGCTTCGCCGCGATCTTTCCCGGTCCGCCCGTGCAGGCCGTGGCCAACTACGGCGGCACGCCATGGGTCAAGGTGGACATCCCCGAAGAGGTCCACTTCGAGCTGGAGGTCATGAACAACGTGAAGAGCGGCAAGGAGGCCTTGATCTCGCTCAAGTACCTCGGCCCCGACGGCAAGAGCGTGGCCGCCGTCGTCAACCCCTCACAGCGGGTCTCCTACAGCACCACCGAGTACGAGGCTGAATGGGAAGACCTCGCGGCGGGCGTCTATCAGTTCAGCTGGGAGGCGAACGGCATCAAATCCGGCTCCCGCCTGGTCACGCTCACCGCGCCCAAGGAGAAGTACCAGGAGAAGTGCATCCCATGAGCAGGGACGCGGGATTCAGGAGGCAGCAGGGGATCAGCCTCGTCGAGCTGCTGGTGGCGATGTCCATCATGCTGGTCCTCTCGGCGATGATCATCACCACCTGGGTGGCGCTGAGCGACGCCTACTCGTTCTCTTCGCGCAGCGACAAGCAGCGCGACTTCGCCCGCCAGGCGATCGACCGCATGGCACGGGAGATCCGCGACGCCCAGCAACCCCCGGGCGGCGCGAGCCCGGCCTTCGCCTACGCCTACCCGGACGAGGTGTGGCTCTACTCCACCTTCAATACGGCCGACGCCGCGAATCCCACTTCCGTACCGCGGCTCACGCGCTTCATCTATCGCGTCACCGACGCGGCGCACGGCGTGGGCGCGATCTACCGGGAGCTCCCCGGCGCGGACGGCGCCTTCGGCGGCGGCGATGACGTGTCGCAGCTCCTCATCGCCGACGTGTGCAACGCGGGCGAGGGCAAGGACGTGTTCACCTACTGGTCGTACGACCCCGTCAGCGGCGACCTGGCGCCGTCGCACGGCACGACGGCGCTGGTCGATCCCTCACGCATCGTCGAGGTGGGGATCACGCTGCTCGTCGACCTCAACCCGGGCAAGGCGCCGAACTACATGGACCTCAGCACCAAAGTGCAGCCGCGCAACGTGCGCGAGTTCTGAGAGAGGGGTGGCCTGATGGACTCACGGAGACCCGATAGCGGGGCGACGCTCATCTTCCTGGTCGGCGTCATCGCGGCGCTCTCGATCCTCTCCGCCGCCCTGGTCGTGCTGAGCACCAACGTCATGCACAACACCGGCGCGCAGACGATGGAGGTCAAGGCGTTCAACGTCGCGGAGGCCGGGCTCGACAGCGGCCAGCAGACGCTGTGGGCGGCCTGGCCGGGGCCCGGCGCGGCGACGCCGGCGGTGGACCCGACGACCTTCGCCACTCAGTTCCCGGCCGCCAAGTTCCCGGCGCCGGCGTCCGGACAGCTCATCGACGTCGCGTTCTACGACGACGACGGCGCGCCGCTGCCCAACCCGGGCATCGACCGGGCCGTACACGTGGACCAGAATGACAACGGCATCATGTGGATCGAATCGCGCGGCGCCACCGGCAGCGGTTCGGCGCAGGTTATGGCATGCGTGCAGAAGGTCGAGTACGACCTCCGCATCAGGAACGGCGTCGCCATCTTCAGCGGCGGCGACTTGGAGATCAAGGGCACCGGTGGACAGCCCGTCGTGGGTCTCGACCCGCCGGCGACCGCGGCGCAGGTGCTCGCCGTCGGCGACATCGACTTCAACGGCCAGGCCGACACGGAAACCGGCATCTGGCTGGAGCAGTACACGGCCACAACGCTCCAGGACGTCTTCCCCAGCGAGATCCTCATCAGCATCATCCAGGCGGGCAAGTCATTCACCAATTGGGGCGCTTACACGTCGTGGAAGAGCAGCCATCCTGGTGTCGAACCGTTTGCCACCGACCCACGCATCATCATCATCGAGAACGGTGACGTGGACGCCAAAGACTTGCCCGACACCGATGTGGACCCCGCCACCGGGCGGGACACCGTGTGGAGCGAAGCCGACCCCGGCATTCTCGTGGTGCTGAACGGCAGCTTCAACCAGACCGGGCAGCACAAGACGATCTACGGGATCGTGTACGTGGTCAACGGGTTCGTGCTCGGCGGCAACGCGGAGGTGCACGGCATGGTGATCGCCGAGGGCTGGGGCAACCTGCACGGCACGCGTGCCGTGGACTACAACCAAAACGTGATCGACAACCTGCAGCGGCCGCTCACGCTGTCGGTCAAGCTCGTCCCCAACACCTGGAGGGAGCTGCAGCCGGCCGCGGCACTCTGACGGCAGAGCCACCACCGCCTGACGAGACAACAGATATCTGTCTAGGCGCTTATCGAATCGCCCCGGCCGCCGACACAAGAGGCGAGACATACCCTCGCTATGTCTGTGTCGGAGGTTGAGAGAATGAACAGGTATTCCTGGCGGACCTGTGGTCGCGAAGCCGGCTTCAGCTTCGTCGAGCTGCTCGTCACTATGGTCATCGCGGGCATCGTGTTCGCGGCGATGGTGCCGATGTTCGTCGGCGCCTCGCAGAAATCTTCGGGCGACAAGATGCGCAACATCGCGCTGAACGTCGCCCAGGATCGCATGGAGAAGATCCGCCAGCTCGACTACGACCAGATCACGAAGGCCAACCTCGAGTCTGCGACGTTCGGCGGAGAACAGTTCGGCAAGGAGTGGACCACCTACTCCAGCGGCGTTCCGAGGGTGTTCTCTGTCGCCTACGATCTGAAGAACGTCGGGGGCAGCGGCGCCTCACCGGCGTATGTGCGCGTGAAGGTCACCGTCACGTGGACCCCGCCGCCGGGCCCGGTCAAGGCCGTGGAGCTCCAGACATACGTATCGAGGCAGTACGCGGGTCCGCAGATCACCAATCTCGAGCTGACCCCTCTGACTCCTCCCGACACCGGGGAGATCGTCGGCGTGCCGCTCACGATCACCGCGACCGTGGCGCCTGGCGACCGCGCCAGCACGGCCAAGGTCATGTTCTACATCTTCGGCGAGAACGGCATGCTGGTGAAGACGGCTGAGGTCAAGACCGGGCAGGCGGGCAACGCCACCCCAGGCGTCTACACCACCACCTGGGATGCCGCCGGCGCCGGCGACGGCCAGTACAGCTTCCGCGCCCAGGCCTATCTCGCCAACGACGATGTGGGCAACACGTGGGCGCGCACCGCCACGCTGAACCTCACCGACGGCATACTGTCGGTGACCGGCCTGACCATCGCGCCCGGCAACCAGGCCATCACGCTCTCCTGGAGCAAGGTCATCTCGACCAAGCTCTCCCATTACGAGCTCTGGCGGGGGGACACTTCCGGCGGCGAGACCAAGCTCGTGGACGACCTGACGGCCAACGGCTACACCGACACAGGCTTGGTCAACAACCACACGTACTACTACGTCGTGTGTGCGGTCAACAATGTGGGCGACGGCGTGGCCGGCCCACCCTCAAACGAGGTGTCCGGCTGGCCTGGCCCCCAGACCGACGTCACGCCACCGACGATGCCCGGTTCGTTCGCAGTCGCGAAGTCGAACAACAGTGCGGTCCTCTCGTGGCTGAAATCCACGGATCTGGTCGCTCCGTACACCGGAGTCGCGGGTTACTACGTGTACCGCAACGACAAGGGCGCGGCGCCGCTGGCGACCTTGGGTCCGAATGCGACCGGGTTGACCAATGAGATCGGCTGGGAGAAGACGTACAGCTATTCCGTGCAGGCCTTCGACGGCGTCGGCCTGCTCTCGCCGAAGACGGCGACCATCTCGGTGACCACGGGCGTTGCCCCCAAGTTCGCGCTCTCTCTGACCAACACCTCCGGCGGCGGGATCGACGTTTGGGTCAGAAGCGAGACCTCGCCGTTCCTCTGGTGGAAGCAGGGCAACACGACCAGCGATTCCTCGGCTACTCAGACCAGCAGTGAGCACTACCACGATGGCATCACGAGGATTTGGGGGGGCCTTCCCTACGACACCTATACGGTGACGAGCCTGGGTGGCTTCTCGCGATCGGTCACGCTCACCACGAACCTGGCCGTCGATGTGACGCAGTGACGTCATGAACCTCCGCCGCCACATCCCTCCCAGGGCACAGCGCCAGACCGGCATGACGCTCGTCGAGCTGCTCGTGGCCATGATCATCCTGTCGGTCCTTACCACAATGATCATCGGGGCGTGGATCTCGCTGCAGTCCTCGTATGCCAACTCGATCAGCAGCGACCGTGCCCGCGAGACGGCCCGCGACGCCATGTCACGGCTGCGCCGCGAGATCCGCGATGCCCAGAGGCAGCCCGCGGGGCAGCCGCTCGCCGGCTGGCCGGCGATCATCTCCGCGGGCCCCAACGAGATCCGCTTCAGTACGGCGTTCAACGACCCCGGCGCCGACGGTGCGGGTCGCATACTCCTCACGCGCTACTGGTACGACGGGTCGACCGGGTGCATCTACCGCCAGCGCGACACCAACGTCAGCGGGGCCTTCGACGGCGGCGACCGCACAGATGTGCTCGCCCGCGACATCGTGAATTCCATCACCCCCGATGCCTTGAACCCCACGCCGCTGTTCAGGTACAGCTACGTCGATGGCAACGGCGATCTGCAGACCACGACGACGATGAGCGACCCCACGAGGATCCTCACCGTTCAGATCCGCATCCTCGCGGACCTGAACCCGGGGCACTCACCGATCTACATGGAGCTCATCAGCACTGCGCAGCCGCGGAACCTGCGGCAGACCTAGGGGGGGCTTTGTCATGAGAATGAGGATGCACCAGGGGGGGAGCGCGCTCATCCTGGTGATCGGCGTTGTCGCCGCGCTGGTGACGCTGGCCACCACCCTCGTCATGGTCACCGTGAACGTGCAAGGCGGGACCGCGGCGGATCGGACCAAGACCAAGTCGTTCAACGTCGCGGAGGCGGGCCTCGACACGGCCATCTACACGCTGGGCACCGCGTGGCCGGCGGACGCCCTCAGCCCCTCTCTGGGCGTCGACACCGCCGCCTTCCGCCTCGACTTCTCGACCTCAGAGTACCCTCAGCCCGGCAACGGCGAGTTCCTCGTTGTCGATGTGTACGACAATCTGTCGCCGCTCGACACCTCGGTCCACTGGGACTCGGGAGGTCCCGGCGGGACCACGGGCGGTGGGGACGGCATCATGTGGATCGAGTCGCAGGCCTGTGTCGGTGACAAGTCCTCGCGGATCCGCACGCAGGTCGAGATGCAGACGATCGGCATCACCACTCTCGCTCCGGGAGTGGCTGTGTACTCGGGCGGGGACGGGGACAAGAGCGGTTCCGGCGACATCACCAGCCCCCTGGTCGATGGCCAGCCCACCGGGGCTGTCTACATCGCCGGCGATTTCGTTGAGGGAGGCAGCGGCGACCTCAGTACGGTCAATCTCTACGTTGGCGCTCACGGCGACGTGATCCCACCGCTCGAGATGTTCATGCCCGACGCGGTCGTCCAGTCGCTCATCCAGGCGTCCCAGGTCGCCCAGCCGACCGCCACGCCGGCGAATACGTACTCCGGCGAGTGGCGTCCCGCGGAGGGCACGTACACCAACCCGATCGTCGTGAACGGCGACCTCAAGATCACCGGCTCGGGCGACTACGGCTTCGGATCGGTCTACGTCACCGGGAACGTGAACATCAGCACCTCCGGCGACATCTCGTTCGGCGCGCTGTATGTCGGCGGCGACCTGGACTTCAGTGGATCCTCCGACCTCGCGTGGGGCCCGGTCTACGTGGAAGGCGACATCTCGATGACCGGCTCCAGAAACCTGAACACGACTCTCATCGTCGGCAACGGCAACATCAAGGTGACGGGCTCCGGCGAGCTCGCCGGCGACGGTGTCGGCGCCAACGCCAGGCCGACGACGATCATCTCCGTCGGGGAGAACACCGAGGTGGAATGGGCGGGCTCGGGCAATCTGCACGGGCTGCTCTGCAATATGGGTGGCAACATCAAGCACAGCGGTAGCGGCAACGTCTACGGCAGTGAGATCTCCGCTGGGGAGCGCTGGTGGAACACGGGCGGTGGGAGCATCGTCTACGACGACAATGTCATCAACAGCCTGCAGCGCGTGGCAGCCACTTCCGCGAAGATCGTGCCCGACACGTGGCAGGAGATCCAGCCGCTGTCGTCCCCGTCCCCGTCGCCATGAGGCAGGGCGGTCGATAGGAAAGGCGTGGGGCGGGCGGCCGAAGGGCCTCCCGCCCTCCTGCGCGTTCATGGCGCCGCAGCCCCGTGACTCCAGCAGCCGCCGCTGCTGCTGCGCTGTGAAGAGGCGGCCGGCGACGGTCAGGGACGCCACCTTCTCTCCGGCCCAGATCCTCAGCGGTCCGTGGGCCGGCCGAAGAGCGTGCCGGCGTAGTGGAGCGGCACGATGGTGAGGCCTTGCTCGGGCAGCTCGGCGTAGGGCGCCTCGGAGAGCACAACGCCAGGCGCACGGCGGAACGTCCGCGACTCACGCGCGAGGGTGTGCCGGCCGCCGTCCGATTCGGGGCCGAGGTCCTGCGCGCGGACGGTCGCGAGACAGATAGTCACGCTTGACGTTACCATGTGGTCATGATCGTCTCGTTCAAGGACGCGGACACCGAAACGCTGGCCGGCGGCGCTCGTTGGCGCCCGCGCCGGCAGCACGGCATCCGCATGAGCGATCAGTACCGCGTCTGCTTCCGCTGGACGGCGGCCGGTCCTGGAGACGTCGAGATCCTGGACTATCACGAGGAGCATGGAGATGCACAAGCTCAAGCCCGTGATGCCCGGCGAGCTGCTGCGTGAGGAGCCCCTCACGCCGATGGGCCTCTCGCAGTACCGCCTGGCCAGGGAGATCGGCGTGCCGGCGCAGCGCATCGGCGAATTCGTCGCCGGCAAGCGTGCCGCGACCGCCGACACCGACCTGCGGCTGTGCCGCTTCTTCGGCCTTTCGAGCGGTTACTGGCGCGCGCCCCGGCGGCCCACGACACGGAGGTCGCAGAGGCCGCTCTGTCTGAGGAGCCGGCGCTGATCAAGCCGTGGTCTGGGGCCGCGGCCTGATACCGGGCGTCGGCCTGACGACGGCATCCGCACTGACAACGCCGCTTGTTGGCGCTGACGTCGGCCCGGCGAATGGCGCCCAGCCGCCTTCTTCACTCGGGTCCCAGCCACCGCAGCTGTGTCTGCGCTGTGAACAGACGCCCCGGGGCGGCCGCGAGGCGCGCGTCGCTGGTCCACGGTCTGCATCCGGGGTATCTTTGCGTCAGGAGGTGCGCGCCGTGAGGGCATCTCCCGTGGTCATCAGAGCGATAGGTCAGCTTTGTTGATAACGGCAGGGAAGATGGGGTTTGACTATGACGATCAAAGAAGCAGCCGTCAGGAGCATTCAACAACTTCCTGAAGACGCCACCTGGGAGGATATCCAGGAGCGCATCAACTTCGTTGCAGGCGTGCGCAAGGGTCTGCGTGAACTGGATGAAGGCCAAGGTATTTCGCAGGAGCAGGTACGAGAGGAGATCAGGGGGACGCCAGCCACTTCCACAAAGGAACCATCCGGATCGTTCCCTGCGGAATCTCAAGAATCTCTTCACGACTTTCCGTGATGATCGTTCCCTCGTCGATCTTCAGATCTTGCATCGCTTCGGCAAGGGCATCCAGCTCCCGCCGCAGCGCAGGTTCCGCTTCCTCACCGATCATCGATACCTGGATCAGATCCGTGACCTGCATCCCCTTGCGCACCAGGAAGTCCACTTCACCGCGGTTCTTGTAATAGAAGATATCTCCTTCCTGACCCACGAGGCGCCAGTACACAGCATTCTCCGCCAGCCGACCAAGGTCTTCAGAGAACCGGTAGGACACGGCATTCCTCAGGCCGTTATCCATGACATAGATCTTCCTGGGATTGCGCAACTGTTCAGATACCTTGAAAGAGTGTTTAGGCACTTCTCTGATCATGTAGGTTTCCGCCATGTAGCCCGTGTAATGCCTTACCACATCCAACGGAACGGAGAGGACATTCTTCAACCTGGTGTATGACAGAAGGCTTGATACATTGGTCATACAGTAGAGGGCGATGTTTTTGAGCGTGCGTACATCCCGCAACCGGTAGCGCGATACGATATCCCGATAAAGCAGGTCCTCAAAATACTGCTTCAGGAGCTGTTCTTTTCCGGCGGCGGTTTCTCGCAGCACTACCTCCGGGAATCCTCCGAACTGGAGGTACTCCCGCAGCAGATTCCGGATCAGCGGTTCGTTCCTGGCGAGGAAGAGTGGAGCGAACGGCCCCTCGCATCCTTTGAAGGAGAGAAACTCCGCGAAGCTCAGAGGATAGACGGTGAAGGAGAGGTTTCTGCCGGTAAGGAGTGTTGAGTATTCAGCGCCGACAAGATCAGCCGCTGAGCCCGTGACAAAAAGCTTCGCCTCCCTGAGATCGGTCTTGACCCTTGCCCATCGTTCCCATTCGGGCACATGTTGGATCTCATCCAGAAAGACATAGGGGAAGCGCCGCGGATTGATCCTTTCCCGATAGATGCGGTACAGCCTGTCCAGGATTGCCACACCCTGCTGACCGATGAACAGGGGTTCCTCGAAGTTGATGTACAGCATGTCCTCAGCCGCAACGCCCCGGCCGCGAAGGACGTTCATCAGTTGCAGCATGAGCGTCGACTTCCCCGATCGCCGCACCCCCTTGATGACGATGATCTCCGGTGCTGCGATATGGGGCAGGATCTGTGAATGGAGCGTTCTCGGATAACCGGCCTCGATGGACGGCTTGTCCCAGAAGTTCCATTTCGCCAATATGTCGAACAGCTTGTTGTCGTCTTGGCTCACGTGACCATCCTGATGGTTGGATAGCGCAATATATGACCATTGTACTGGTCATGTCAAGCGATCAGTGGGGGGCAACCCGATCTCCGGCCGCAGCCGTCTCGAGGCGAGCTCCGCGACCGCCACGACCCGGTCGTGCAGATCAGCGACCCCGCCGCGAGCTGCACTCACGCAGCAGCAGGTGGCCGCCGCGAACCCCACGGCGCGCACGCTCGCTGTGCCTCACCGAGCGGCGGACGATGTCCGCCGTCATGTCGGCTGCGTTCTGTCCGCCGGAGGCGACCAGGTAGCCGACCTCGGCCGAGCTGCTCTTCTGCCCACGATCCACCATTCGTCCCCCGCGTCTCGCGAAGGTCACCTTGTGGTACGGCGCCCTCCGGGCTGTACCCAGGTCATCCGCCGCCGGAGGTCGCCATGATCATCAGAGTCCAGAAGTGGGGCAACGGCCAGGGCCTTCGCCAAAGCAAGAAGCTGCTCGCCAATGTCGGGATCGGCGTCGGCGACGAGGTGGACGTGACCGGTCGTTGACTGCGGCGGGTCCGCGGCCGGCCGGCCCGCTTCAGCAGCTTCTGTGTGCAGCGCAGAACGAGCCTGCGTCAGTGCGAGCACCTGTTGGAGCAAGGCGCCTTGCGCGCGGCCCTCATCGATTCTCGTCGTCGATGCGCGAGTGGCCCAGCTCAGGGTCGCGGGCGGCATTAATGCAGGCGATCAGGACGACGCCGTCGCGATCGAGCCGGTAGAGAAGAGGCAGTACGGAAACCGCTGCACGAGGGTCCGTCGCGCGTCTCGATGAACGACGGGGTGGGCGTCGGGGAACGCAAGAGCTGCCGCGATCGCTGCTTCCACAGCAAGGACGAGCTCGGCGCCCAGACCCGCGTGCTGATGCTCGTACCAGACGTAGGCGGATTCGACATCATCGTACGCCGCCGCGAGGAAGCGGGCTGCAGCGGCGCTCACCGGCGGTGAAGACGACGCTTGGCCTCGGCCCAGGTGATGACGGTGGCCTCGCCGCTGTCCAACTCGTCAAGGCGACGATCGAGCAGCTCCCGCTGGGGCTCGGTCAACGGAACTGACTCCGGCTGAGCACGCAGGCTCTCCCAGAGGTCTTCGATGAGATGGAGCCGCTCCTCGGGGGCAAGCTTCTCAATGTCGACGTCGGGCGTGCTCATGGCCCCATGACACGACCGTCTTGTGGAGGGAGGCGCGGAGGGTAAGGAGCTCGGTGAGGCGCGGGTGATGCAGTATGCTTGTAGAGCGACCGAGGGCGTCAGGAATGCGGCCTTGGGAGAGAGGGGTGGGTCTCGTCTACTGGCCGCGTTGACAAGGAGGCACAAATGGGCATAAATGTGCTGACTCATCCTGAGTTGCGGCTCAGGGCGCGAAGCCGCCGCAAGGCGGCTTCTGCTTTTGTGCCGGCGGAAGCTCGGTAGATTCCTCGCGCCGGTCTCGAGCCACACACCCCGCACGCGAGTCTATATCGACGGCTTCAACTTCTACTACACTGCCTACGATCGCGCCGGTTTGGCTCAGCACAAGTGGCTGAATCTGGTTGAGATGTGCCGGGCTGCCTTGCCTCACAACGACATCGACCTGGTGCGCTATTTCACGGCCAAGGTTGGCGCCACTCCGCCCGATCCAGGTCAACCGCAGAGGCAGGAGGCCTATCTTCAGGCTCTGCGCAGTCTGGGGCCGAGCATCACCCTTGACGAGCACTTTGGCCAGTTCGTCACGCACGAGAAGTATCTTCGCTTCGTCAAGCCTCCCAGCGCCGGCAGCAAGAGGGCCAGAGTGTACGTGAACGAGGAGAAGGGATCGGACGTCAATCTGGCCTCCCACCTGCTGCTGGATGCATTCCAGGACGCCTGCGATGTGGCCGTTGTCATCTCGAACGATTCCGATCTCCTGGTGCCCGTTGGGATGGTGAAGAGGGATCTGCACAAGGTCGTCGGCGTGCTGAGGGTCGACAAGGATCCGCGGCCGTGCGTCTTTGCCGGGATCGCGGACTTCATCAGGCCCTTGCGGGAGGGTCACTTCGCGAACAACCAGTTTCCCGACCCCGTTGTCGACTCCCGCGGAAGGCAGATCAGGAAGCCGCCGGAGTGGGACAGGTAGCCGAAGCGCTCTTGAACGAGCGGAGCTCGAGCAGCGCGATGCCTTGCAGAGCGGCGCCATCGTCACGATCGATGAGATCGCGGCGCGCGTTCGAATCCTGCCTACCTCTCCTCCATCCCCACGTGTGCACCGAGGGTCGAGGTGACTTGACAGCGGCCGTGCAAAACTGCATGCTGAAAGCAGTTTTGCTCACCCGGCGAGAGTGAGGCTCGTCATGTGCCCCGACAACTACATCCAGCGCAGTATCGAGCCCGTCCTTGAGACCGCCGTTGCCCAGTTCCCGGCGGTGGTCCTCAGCGGCCCGCGGCAGTCGGGCAAGACCACGGTGCTCAAGCGCCTCTTCGGCGCGCGCTACGAGTACGTCTCGCTCGAGGCGCTGGACACGCGCGCGCTGGCGGCAGAGGATCCGCGCGCCTTTCTGCGCCTGCACAGGCCGCCGGTGATCTTTGACGAGGTACAGCAGGCTCCGCATCTGCTGTCCTACATCCAGGAGCTGATCGACGAGCGCCGCGATCTGAACGGACAGTACATCCTCAGCGGCTCGCAGAACCTGCTGCTCCTGCAGCACGTGAGCGAGTCGCTGGCCGGCCGCGCGGCGATTCTCAAGCTGCTGCCGCTATCTCTGCGCGAGTGGTGCGGCGAGCCGCAGAGGCCGCTGCCGTGGCAAGCCGCGCCCGGTAGCCAGGCCGCCACTCTGGCCGCACAGGCTGCGCCGACCTGCACTGAGCGCCTCGCCCGCCCCGACGACCTCTGGCGGCTGCTTTTACGCGGTCTGTACCCGGGCCTCAGCGCCTCGCCCGCCCCCGACTGGCTGCGCTGGCAGCAGAGCTACATCGAGACCTATCTGGAGCGCGACGTGCGCACCGTGCGCCAGGTCGGCGACCTCATGGCCTTCCAGTCGTTCCTGCGGCTGCTGGCCGCGCGCAGCGGGCAGATCCTCAATATGAGCGGCATCGCCACCCAGC
>Ga0247840_10004020_pt1 | contig 23905 bp, 18 predicted proteins | sample LaCruzMarch2015__FD_192404 | JGI IMG/M metagenome (GOLD analysis project Ga0247840, IMG submission 192404) | Freshwater microbial communities from meromictic Lake La Cruz, Castile-La Mancha, Spain - LaCruzMarch2015_17m | ecosystem: Environmental > Aquatic > Freshwater > Lake | place: Spain...
ATCAACAACACCACAGGCGTGATGGACTTCATAAAAGCCTGCAAGGAGCACAAGATACAGGCTGTGGCAGGTGCCGACATCCGCAATGGCAACCAGCATCTGTATACGCTGCTGGCGCGCAACAACGCGGGTTTCATGGAGATCAACGAGTTCATCACCCGCCACAACCTCCAGGCCACCTCCTACCCGCCTGAAGCCCCTGCCCTGCCGAATGTCTATGCCGTCTATGTGCTGGGCAGCAAGCCGCTGAACAAACTCCTCGAATACGAGTTCGCAGGGGTGGCGCCGGCTGCGGTGCCCGGACTGCTGAGCCTGCGCTGGGAGAAACATCCCGCCAAGCTGGTGGTGCAGCAAAGGGTGAGCTTCGGCAGCCGCGACGACTATGAGCTCCACCTCAACCTCAGGGCCATCGACAACAACCTCCTGCTAAGCCGGCTGCAGCCAGAACAGGCCGCTTCGCCCCACGACTGGATGCTGCCTCCGGCGCACTTACTGCCACCCTATGAGCAATACCCGCAGATCCTGAAAAATACGGCAGGCCTCCTCGGGGATTGCAACATCAGCATGGACTTCGACAGCATCAAAAACAAAAAGACGTTTACAGGAGGTCGTTATGACGACAAAGAACTGCTGGAGAAGCTGGCCTTCGACGGACTCAACTACCGCTATGGCCGCAACAACAAGACCGCCAAAGACAGGGTGATGCATGAGCTGGGCATCATAGACCGCCTGGGCTTCTCGGCTTACTTCCTGATAACCTGGGACATCATCCGCTACTCCATGAGCAGGGGCTTCTACCACGTGGGAAGGGGCAGCGGTGCCAACAGCATCGTGGCTTACTGCCTCCGCATCACCGATGTCGACCCCATCGAGCTCGACCTTTACTTCGAAAGATTTCTGAACCCCAAACGTACTTCCCCGCCCGACTTCGACATCGACTACTCCTGGAAAGAGCGGGAGGAGGTACAGGACTATATCTTCAAACGCTACGGACACCGCCATACCGCACTGCTCGGGGCCATGTCGACATTCAAAGGAAAGTCCATCATACGGGAGCTGGGCAAGGTCCACGGCCTGCCCAAGGAGGAGATGGACGACCTGATCCGGGATCCCGAGAAACCCAGCAACGACAACAGCGTCGCCCAGACGATCAAACGCATCGGGCTGAAGATGACCGACTTCCCCAACATCCGCAGCATCCATGCCGGGGGCATCCTGATCTCCGAAGAGCCCATCACGGCCTATACCGCACTAGACCTGCCACCCAAGGGCTTCCCCACTACACAATGGGATATGTATGTTGCCGAAGACATCGGATTCGAGAAGCTCGACATCCTGAGTCAGCGCGGCATCGGCCACATCCGCGAAGCCACCGACATCATCCGCAGCAACCGTGGCATCAGCCTCGACATCCACCAGGTAGAGAAATTCAAACAGGATGCCAAAGTGAAAGACCAGCTGCAGCGTGCCGAAACCAACGGCTGTTTTTATATCGAGAGTCCTGCCATGCGAGGCCTCCTTACCAAGCTGCGCTGCGACAACTACCTCAGCCTGGTGGCGGCGAGTTCTATCATCCGTCCGGGTGTAGCCAAATCGGGGATGATGCGGGAATACATACAGCGCTTTCATAACCCCAAGGGCTTTGAATACATACATCCCGTGATGGAAGCCCAGCTGAAAGAGACCTATGGCGTCATGGTCTACCAGGAAGACGTGCTCAAGATCTGTCACCACTTCGCAGGCCTCGACCTCGCCGACGCTGACGTGCTGAGGCGCGCCATGAGCGGCAAGACGCGCTCCCGCAAAGAACTCGACCGCATCATCGAAAAATTCTTCAGCAACTGCCAGGCAAGGGGTTATTCCGATGAGATCACCAAAGAAGTGTGGCGGCAGATCGAGTCCTTCGCAGGCTATTCCTTCTCCAAAGCCCACAGCGCCTCCTATGCCGTCGAGAGCTTCCAGAGCCTTTACCTCAAAGCGCATTATCCCCTGGAGTTTATGGTGGCTGTCATCAACAACTTCGGAGGGTTCTATCCCGGCTGGGTTTATTTCAACGAAGCCCGGCGTTGTGGCGGAAAGATCCAGCTGCCCTGCGTCAACCACAGCGACTACACCACCAACATCAAGGGCGAGGAGATCTTCATCGGGTTCATCCACCTGCAGCATATGGCAGGCGATTTTGGCAAAAGCATCATCGCAGAACGCAACAGAAACGGGGCCTTCAGCAGCCTCGCCGACTTTGTTGAGCGGGTGGCGCCGCCCCGGGAACAGATGACCCTGCTCATCCGATGCGGGGCGCTGCGTTTCACCGGCAAAGCCAAGACAGAATTGCTGTGGGAGATGCACCTGAGCTTAGGTGGCGATCGCAATGCCAAACAGACAGAAAGTCAGCATGAGCACATCCTGCCGATCAAGCTATTTCCAACGCCTGTCCGGAGCTTCAGCTTGCCGAAACTCGAATACAATCCGCTGGAAGATGCCTACGATGAAATTGAATTGCTGGGCTTCCCGGTAAGTATGCGCTATTTCGACCTGCTCAACACTTCCTTCAGGGGTGAGGTTACTGCACTCGGGATGATGAAACAACTGGGCAAGACAGTCCGCATGCTGGGAGAACTCGTCACCATCAAATATGTCAAAACGGTGAAAAAAGAATGGATGCACTTCGGCGCTTTTATCGACGCAGAAGGAGAATTGTTCGACACCGTCCATTTTCCGGATGCCTCAAAAAACTACCCCTTCCGGGGGCATGGGATGTACCTCCTGCTGGGGGTCGTCGTAGAAGAATTCGGCTTCCCCAGCCTGAATGTGTTGAAAATGGCGAAGATGCCGATACAGAAAGATCCAAGAGGCTGAGCCTGTCAGCATTTTTCCTGGCCATGATTCAAGTTCTTCGCTCGTATTAATGCTTTATATCCTACTTTTACTAAAGGTTCTAAAGTGGCATATGACAATACCAGTACTACATAAAATCATCCGGATTATTGCCCTTGTAACCTTGTTCTTATGTGTGTTCATACTTACTTGCCTGACAAATGTTTATGCACAAACTAAACCAGGCAAGCCGGAGAAAAAGATCTCAGTCCATGTCGACAAGGGAATGATCCTAATCCTGAAGGATACCATCATCATTCCGGAGCAGGACACCACGATCCTCATTCCAAAATCTGAAGTTTATCGCATAGAAGTAAACCCTGAAGCAAAATCAGAAGCATTTTATGATTCATTAAAAGTGAAAGCCTACCGGACCAGGCTTACCAAAGAGCTTTACAACCTGATGATTAAAGGAAAAAAGGAAGAAAAGCCACAGAACGAGAACACTGTAAAGTCAACAACAGTTTATGAAGCCTTCGAGGGTAGGCATATTGGAAAAATAAAACTAAAAAAGGTGGATGTCCTCGACGGGGATGTTGAAGACACATCAAAAGTTGCAGCAAGCACTTTTGCCAAACTCGCAAACTATACCCATGTATACACGCGTGACAGAATCATTTACAACACCCTGATTTTCGAATCAGGAGATAAAATCTCCTCGGACGTACTGGCTGACAACGAGCGTATCATCCGCTCTCTTGGCTTTATTCATGATGCACGTATCATCCTGGTTGCCAGAGAGCATGAGAAGGACACTATGGATGTGTTGATTGTTACACAGGACAAATTTGATTACCAGTTCGAAATCAATGTAATCGGGCCAACCAATTTTGACCTTAAGTTCAAAGACAACTCTGTCATGGGCCTGGGTAAAGAACTCGGATTCAATTATTTATACAACACCTCCCACCTTCCGGCAAGTGGTTTTACCATGTTTTATCATGACCGGAATTTCAAGCGGACTTTTGTTGATATTGACCTGAGATACAGCCACTATTGGGCAAAAGAAGGAACAGACCTGAGCATCAGAAAAGACTTCCTCACCCCACAGACCAAATGGGGTGGTGGCTTGTCAGCCGGGATGACGACCCAGAAACAAGGCATCAACGACTACCCTGACACATCTTATAGCATTCCATATACCCACAATTACCAGGATGTGTGGATTGGCAGATCCTTTTCGCTAGGCTTGCGATCACAAAGAAAAAACCTAACCCTGACTGCCAGGCTTTACAGGGAAGAGTACACCACCCGACCCTATGTCAGCCCTGACTCCAACAGCTATTTTTTCAATGACATTCTGATGATCACCGGCATCTCTTATACCAAGGTGTCTTACTTAAAAAGCAGTATGATCAGGGCTTTTGGCGTGACAGAGGACATGCCGGTTGGTTATTATCTCGAATTGAATACAGGTTATGTGGCCGGTGAATTCACCAACACCCCCTACCTCGGACTAAAAAGCGGATGGGGCCACTATTTTCATAATTTTGGATATGTAGATGCCGTGCTCAAATTTGGTGGATTTATGCAGGACCAAAAATTCAAACAAGGTGCTTATGACCTCAGCCTGGGGTATTTCACACCCCTTGTTAATGCAGGCAGGTGGCGGTTCAGGCAGTTCGTGAACCTAAGGTTGACAGGAGGACTGAACAGGTATAAATACACCATCATCAACATGAATGACCAAATATATGGGATCTCCCAGGCTGAAGGCAACCAGCGGCTGTCACTCAAATTGGAATCTGTTTTCTTCAAACCCATGTCCATTTATGGTTTTCAACTGGCCCTTTTTGGTTTTGTCGACATGGGTATAATTGGGAGCGGTGCCTCACCACAAGCCCTGGATGATTTTTATACCTCCTTTGGTGCAGGCATCCGTTTGAGAAATGAAGGTCTCATCATTCAAAATATGGAAATCAAACTTGGGTATGTCCCAAAACTCCCCAATGGCGGAGGAAAATTCAATTATGGTTTTGCAACCAATGACCCAGTGCTATTCAGGCAATTGTCGATTTCGAGACCGGATGTAGTACCTTACCGTTAACAATGCTTTTTGAAAGACCAGAAAAATCAATATCACATAGAAATAAAACTAATTTTACACGAACAAAACTACATGCTATGAAAAAAATTCTCCTCCTGGTATTTATGGGACTTTCCCTTTATGTAAATGCCCAAAGCGCCGATGTACGAATAAACGTTTACGGGAGTTACGTTTTTGATGACAGGTTCTCTTCTTCTTACAATCAGTATAGTTATTATGATGGTAAACTGAAAGGGGGTTTGCAATATGGCGGAGGCATAGAATTGGCTACCAGTGATGTCACTGGCGTAGAATTGCTCTATCTTAGACAAACCACCCATGCACCCATTTCCTACAACAATGGTACCCTGATCGACAAATTCACTGATTTTGATGTTAGCATGAACTACATTATGCTCAGTGGAGTCCGTCGTTTACAACAAACCGGCTCTCCTATCGAAGCCTATGGCGGGCTGATGCTTGGGATGGCCATCGTCGAACTTGACAACCCTGACAACGGATATAGTAACAATGTAACAAAATTCGCATGGGGCGCACGCCTGGGTTGTAACATCTGGGCCGGCGAAAAAATTGCACTAAAGATTCAAGGACAATTGTTATCTCCCGTTGAATCTATGGGTGGTGGTTTGTATTTTGGATCCGGGGGCTCCGGTGCCAACATCAGCACTTACTCAACCATTTACCAATTCACCCTGGGAGGCGGATTGTCCTATAAACTTGGCAATTAAAATACTGCACATGCTTCGCAGTTTTTCTTGAAAAAACATTTCAAACCCCTATGAAAAAAGGAGTGTCTCAAAAATGAGGCACTCCTTTTTTCATAGTCAATTGGGGTACAATTCTATTTTACTTTTTCTGACGCTTACGATCCAGTTCATCCAGTAGTATTTTCCTGACCCGGATGGATTTGGGCGTGATCTCCACATATTCGTCGGCACGGATATATTCCATTGCCTCTTCCAGTGAGAATTTCACAGGTGGATGGATGATCATTTTCTCATCAGTTCCTGATGCACGCATATTGGAAAGCTGTTTCTTCTTGCAGACGTTGATGCAAAGGTCATCCTGGCGGACATTTTCTCCGATCACTTGTCCATTGTATACCTCTTCTCCGGCATCGATAAAGAATGTTCCCCTATCCTGCAGTTTGTCAATAGAATAAGCAACAGATGGACCTGTTTCCATGGCAATGAGTGCACCATTTCTCCTGGGAACATAATCCCCTTTCCACTCTTCATAACCTTTGAAACGATGGGCCATGATGGCTTCGCCTTCGGTGCTGGTGAGAATGGTATTTCTCAGACCCATTAATGAACGTGCTGGTAAGCTGTATTCCTGGATGATACGGTCGCCCTTCATTTGAATGTCAACGATCTCACCTTTTCTGCTGGTCACGATGTCAATCACTTTTCCTGCAAAAGCTTCAGGCACGTGAATCGTCATGGCTTCCATTGGTTCATGTATTTTGCCATCGATTTCCTTTAGGATTACCTGTGGCTGTCCGAGCTGAAACTCAAAGCCTTCGCGGCGCATCGTCTCAACAAGAATAGAAAGGTGCAGGATACCCCTGCCATGAACGATGTAGGTATCAGGAGAGTCAGTCTCCATGACCCTTAAAGCAAGATTTTTCTCGATTTCCAGGAAAAGACGGTCACGCAGGTGGCGTGAAGTAACGAATTTACCTTCTCTTCCGAAGAAAGGGGAATTGTTGATGGTAAACAACATACTCATGGTAGGCTCATCCACTTTGATCGGAATCAGACCTTCAGGGTTTTCTCCGTCTGCGATGGTATCTCCGATGTCAAAATCATCGAGGCCAACGATAGCACAGATTTCCCCGGCTTCAATTTCCAGTTTTGTTTTTTCCTTGCCGAGGCCTTCAAAGAGATAGGCTTCTTTAATGACAGACCTTACTTTGCTTCCATCACGTTTTACAAGCGTGATTGGAATACCGGCCCTTAAAGAACCACGGTGGATACGACCTACAGCGATACGACCTACATAAGATGAATAGTCAATGGATGTGATCTGAAGCTGGAGGCTGCCTTCACTTACTTTTGGGGGCGGGATTACATTGATAATCGTATCGAGCAAATAAGTAACGTCAGTACTGGGTTTTTTATAGTCATCCGACATCCAGCCTTGTTTTGAAGAACCATAGATCGTTGGGAAGTCAAGCTGGTACTCAGTGGCATCCAGGTTGAACATCAACTCAAATACAGCTTCCTGTACGTGGTCAGGGTGGCAGTTGGGTTTGTCTACTTTGTTGATGACAACGATGGGTTTCAATCCAAGTTCCAAAGCCTTTTGTAATACAAAGCGTGTCTGGGGCATAGGACCTTCAAATGCGTCTACGACAAGAAGACAACCGTCAGCCATGTTGAGGACACGCTCTACTTCACCACCGAAATCCGCGTGACCAGGGGTATCGATGATGTTAATTTTATATCCTTTGTACCGTACACTGACATTTTTAGCCAGGATGGTAATCCCTCTCTCGCGTTCAAGTTCATTGTTGTCGAGGATCAGCTCACCGACAGTTTCATTCTCGCGAAACATCTCAACCTGGTGTAAAATACGGTCAACCAGGGTAGTTTTGCCATGGTCGACGTGGGCAATGATTGCGATATTTCTAATGTTTTCGTTATGCATTATGCTTTTTTTAATGGCCGGCAAAGGTAGTGTTTATTTAGGCTTATAAAACCATTGTACTGAAATACAGTATACTTTACAATTTATTAACTTTACCTGATTATTTAAACAATGTCCTCCGGTGGCTCAGTTTCTCTCTTTATTTGCAGGCGTTCAGGCAACATTTAGACCCATTTTGATGTCTTGCAACATAATGAATACGCTGAATGTGTAACAATCAGGAATATCTTCCCATATGAAATACAGATTACTATTTCCCATTGCATTTCTTTTCTTCATTTTTATGACGTTTTCAGTTTCTGCAGGCAATCCTGAAGTGCTGAAAAACAAGATTAAAACAGGAGAATTACGCTTTGTCGAGAACAAAGCCCAATGGGATGCCCGTGCCATTTTCAAAGTTGATCTGCCGATTGGGAGTCTTTTCCTTGAGAAAAGCGGTTTTACCTACGTGATCATCAACAAAGCCGATCTGCAGTGTTGTCACAGACCTGAGGATTCATCAACTGTTGAAGTAGACCATATGGTTAATGGGTATGCATTTAAGATTCAGTTCGAAGGTGCCAACGATGCTGTAAAACCGCATGGACAAAGCGCATTTCCTGAATACCACAACTATTTCCTTGGTGATGATCCTTCTCGTTGGGCATCAAAAGTAAACCTCTATCACAAAGTCATTTACCCATCGCTATATCCCGGCATCGACCTGCAGGTTGGCAATTCAGGTATAAATCTGAAATATGAATTCATCCTCAAGGCGGGGGCAAATCCTTCCAAAATCAGGTTAAAATATGAAGGAAGCCAGGGACTGTCTGTTGTTGATGGAAAATTGATGGTTAAAACATCCGTACAGAATATCATAGAACAACAACCTTTTGCTTACCAGGTATTGTTGGGCGACACACTTGTTGTTCCCTGCAGATATTCCCTGAAAGGCAACAGAGTTTCCTTTGTATTTCCCGAAGGATACAAAACCGACTTACCTCTTGTCATTGATCCTGTTGTTGTTGGCGCAACCTATGCCGGCAGTGTTGGCAGCAGCACCTATGGCCATTCTGCAACCTACGACTCTGCCGGCAACATTTACATGGCCGGTAATAGCTTTGGGACAGGTTATCCTGTTACCACAGGTAGTTTCCAAACCAGCTATGGCGGATCCAATGATGTGGGCATCAGCAAACTAAACCCTACCGCCACCACACTGCTCTGGGCAACTTACATGGGTGGCAGCAACGGAGACTATGCACACAGCCTCATCGTCAATGATGATAACGAATTGTTCCTGTATGGATCTACCTCCTCATCCAACTTTCCACATACGCCGGGATGCTTCCAGCCTGCCATCGGAGGGAGTGTTGACATTTTCGTGGCGCATCTTAATGCGGCCGGCAGCAGTCTGATCGGCTCGACTTTTGTAGGGGGTAGTGCCAGCGACGGGCAAAATGCCATGGCGGTCAATTATGGAGATGCATACCGTGGAGAGGTTATTCTGGATACCGCAGGCAGGCCCTGTGTCGCCAGCTTCTCAAGTTCCAGCAACTTCCCTGTATCACCCGGATGCTATGACAACACCGCCAATGGCCAGCAGGATTGTGTCGTATTTTCCTTAAGCAGCGACTTGACCAACATGGTTTGGGGCACCTACCTGGGCGGCAACCTGAATGATGCAGCTTATGGCTTGAAACTCAATTCAGTGAACCAGGTATATGTTACCGGGGGAACGCGTTCCCACAATTTCCCAACCTCTGATTGGAGTTACCAGAATACCTACCAGGGAGGCACTTATGATGGCTTTATCACCATCTTCAATGAAACAGTAAGCTGGCCTCTCGTCGCCAGTTCTTTCTTTGGCACCAGTGCTTCCGACCAGCTCTTTTTTATCCAGATGAACGAATGGAATGAAGTTTTTGTATTCGGACAAACGGAGGGCAGCATCCCAATTACAGCGGGTTGTTATGGCAATGCCAACAGCCCACAGTACATTGCAAAACTGGATCCTTCCCTGAGCGAAGTCATGTTTACTACAACCTTCGGCAATGGAACCATGGCATCAAAACTGACGCCGACAGCCTTCCTCATTGATGTATGCGACAACATCTATGCTGCAGGCTGGGGAAACACCGCAAACTACCCGGTCAGTCCCAATGCTGTGCAACCGACCACAGACGGTTCAGATTTCTATATCATTGCCTTGAATGCCGGTGCTACAGAATTGGTGTACGCTACCTATTTCGGGGCCAATGACACCTGGGAACATGTGGATGGAGGGACAAGCCGTTTCGACAAACACGGCAAAATTTATGAGGCCGTCTGCGAAGGTTCTTCGACTTCGTTTCCCACCACGCCTGGAGCCTATATGGATCACAACAATGTCAGCTGGGATCTTGCAGTTTTCGTCATTGACTTCCAGCTCTCAGGCCCTACAGCAGTGATAGGCACCAATGGAAGTGCAGGTGGATGTGCTCCATTTACGGCCAATTTTTCCAACGCAAGTTTGAATGCAATTCAATACATCTGGGATTTCGGGGATACCACAGCCATCTCCACTTCCACAACACCGCCTCACACCTACCAACACCCGGGAGTGTATCATGCTTCCTGCATCGCCATTGACTCGACCTCATGTTTTGTCAGCGATACTGCTTATATCACAATAACAGTGCTGGCACCACCTGTCGTCAACCTTGGCACTGACACCCTGATGTGCGGCGTCGACAGCCTCCTCTTAGATGCAGGCAATCCCGCCTCAACAATTCTCTGGTCGAGCGGACAATCCACGCACCAGATTACAATCCACAACCCGGGTACCTTCTGGGCCAGTGCCAACAATGGCCTCTGTATCGGGAAAGATACCATTATAATTACATTCATGCCGCATCCCAACCTTGGCCCGGATACAACACTATGCAGTGGATTAAGTGTGGACCTTAGTTCCGGGCAACCCACTTATCTCCATTCATGGACAACAGGCGAAAGCACCAACAGCATCACGGTTGATACAAGTGGAACATTCTGGGTTGGCATCAGCAAGCAAACATGTACGCTGTACGACAGCATCGATGTTTATTTCAAACCCCTGCCTGTCGTTGAACTCGGCCCTGCCCAGGAAGTCTGTGAAGGATCATTTGCCACTTTCGATGCCGGCAATCCAGGAGCCTCCTATCATTGGAATACAAATCAAATTACGCAGACGATCCAAGCGGGAACAACAGGATGGTATGCAGTCACAGTTACCCAATTAGGCTGTATAGGAAAAGATTCTGCCCAGCTGACCGCCTTCCCGATACCAGAGGTTAACCTTCTTGGCGACAGACATCTATGTGAAAATGACACACTTTATCTGGATGCAGCAAATCCCGGTAACCACTTCCTATGGTCGAACGGAGAAACAAGCCAGAGTATTTTTGTCACTGGTCCCGGTGAAGTTTGGGTACAGGTTGGCATTTCTCCCTGTTTCAATTATGACACCATCACTGTCGACCTGGTCAGCCTTGCCGTTGAACTCGGGCCCGACACCTTATTGTGTCCCGGTGGCAGCATCACCCTCAATGCCCAAAATCCTGGGATGAATTATTTGTGGAATACCGGCGATGACACCCAGGCTATCAATGTTAAACGAAATGGTACCTTCTGGATCGAAGTCAGCATGTACCAATGTTCCGTGTCAGACACCATTCACATCGACCTGATGGAAAACCTCAACCTCCCTGTCATGCTGAACCTTTGCGGGAGTGAGTACCTGAATATCGATGCCGCCATCGAGGCTGATGCTTACATCTGGTCCTCCGGCGAAACAACACCCATCATAAAGGTCACTGAACCAGACATCTACTCTCTGATGGCCATCAAAGGTCAATGTACTTTATATGATTCCACCATTGTAATAGGAAATTCCGGAATTGCTACTTTTTATATCCCGAATACCTTCACACCCAATAATGATGGCGTCAATGATGTTTTCATTGCCAAGGGCACCGATCTCACCTATTTTAGCATGACCATTTTTAACAGGTGGGGTTCCTTCGTTTATGAAACCAATGATATAGAAAAAGGCTGGGATGGAAAGTTTGAGGGTGATGATGTTCCTCCCGGAGAATTTGTCTATGTGATAAAATACGCAACCATCTGCTCTTTCAACCAGATTTTCCAGAAAGTCGGAACGCTGCAGGTATTGAAATAAGCCCAGATATCGCCCTGCATTTCAAAGGTATAATGAGAATTTTAAAATAGGTTCTCCACAAATGGCAACACCAATTGGGGGCCGTCATTTCGGACATTGTTTACGAGCGATGACACCTGGTAGGCCTGCAATTCTCCCTCAGGGTATGGTTTTAGCAAACTGATTGCTTCTTCTGTCTGTATCCCCGGATCCATCCATTCCTTTTCAGACTTAGGCTCCAGGATCACCGGCATGCGATCATGAATCGGCTGCATTAAGGCATTGGGACTTGTTGTGATGATTGTAAAACTATGAATCAGGCGTTCTTCTGTATCTTTCCAGGTATCCCACAAACCTGCAAAAGCAAAAAGGCGGTCATCCGGAAAGCAGATCCTGAAAGGCAGTTTTGCCGCCCCATCTTTTTTCCACTCAAAGAAACCATTGGCCGGGATCAGACAACGACGATGCTCCAGCGCAAGTTTAAAGGAAGGCTTTTCCGACAGGCTCTCAGCCCTGGCATTGATGAGTTTGTTTCCAATTAACGCATCTTTGGCCCAGGCGGGAATGAGTCCCCACTTATATAGCTGAAGCTTTGCGGGTTCTGCATTCGTAATCACAGGCAACATCATGCCCGGTGCTGCATTGAAAATCTGTTTGGTCCATTCAGCCTCCACATCAACATGAAACCTGAGCTGGATGTCATCAACTACCTTGGAGATTTGAAAACGTCCACACATAATACAACAAATCTAAAACCATCATTTTAACAAAGATATACTGAATCCAAGGCAAAAAGCAATGCTTATTTTACAATTCAGCAACATCATATATTTAAAATATTAAGTCTACGTCCTCATCACAATTGAATCATAAAACGAATTCAATAACGACAAATGTTGTAATATTTTTTACTTTAGTCTCGTCAACGATTGAACCTTCGTAAAATCAAAATCCAAGCCCATGCGAAAAACGATCCTTTTTTCAGGAATCTCAATGATTATCATGCTTTTGCAGACCATGACAAGCCTTGCACAAGAAGGAAGACAAGTGGTGGCCAGCCTGGAAGCCGGCGAGACGATTGCCTATGGTGAGAATTGCTTCAGCCTGTCAGCCGAGCAGCAAAGTGTTTTCTTTGTGACACGTAAGGATGGTAAGTTTTATATCCATGACAAAGGACAACGCCAGGGGCCCTTTGACGAACTGAGCGAGGGAATGCTGAAATCCTGCGGCACTGCCGGTATGTCGGATTGTGCTGTTTATTCTCCCGGGGATTGTTCCGGTGACAATGGCTATGATAAGTACATCAAACAAGAATATTCCAGCATGAATATCGTCTTCAAAGGAAAGTCCTTTGGCCCCTACCTGGCTGTCACCCAATTCAACATCACTTGTGATGAGGCTTCCTTTTCTGCCATCGTGATGACCATGGATACCAAATACCTGCTCATCAATTCGGATGGACGTTCCGTTCCTATCCCCGGGATGCCATCAGAAATGATCAGTGCTGTCGACGGCTCTAATGCCCTGGTAAAATACATCAAGGGCTTCGACCCTTCTGATCCTGATTTTGATCCTACTAAGGTTGACATAACAATGGTGATGAAGCCTTTCGTAATCACGCTGGAGGGCAAAGAATTCGGCCCCTATGAGGCAGAACAGCTTGGCAATGAGAACATCTATTTCTGCAAAAGCGGTGGGAAACACTGGTTTTTTCACAAAGACTCAGAATATTTCCGTGATGGGGTTTCCTTTCTCAAGACACCGGAATCTGTTATGCCATGTGACATCTGGTTTAACCCCGATGGCAAGTATGCTTTTAAAGAATATGAAGGCAATGAAACACCCGGTTTCGGGGAAGCCTGGCGCATTAAAAACCCGCTTGAAATCGTCTATTACCAAAAAGCAGGAAAGACCTGGCTGAAATGGGTTAGCCTCGAAAATGCCAAAGACCTTGTGGTTTACAACAGGGCCTTATAAGCTCCTCATTCTCTGCCTGTCATGCTGTTTTGCTGTAAGCCTCACTGCCCAGCAAAGCAAAACCATTGACTATGCCAAAATGTATGGGCAGGATTACCAGAAAGCGCTGGACTTCTGCCGTGATAATAAATGGATTACTGATAGTCTCACTAAACATGACATCCAGCCCGAAGTGGCAATGGCTGTCATTTTTCCTGAATTGATTCGATATTCGACTGTGCAGGATTATGCTGAAACCAAAGCCCTGGAAGTACTATATGTACAATATGGTAAAGATTATGCCAATTACTCCATAGGTCCATTCCAGATGAAACCAAGTTTTATTGAGCAACTAGAAAAAGATTGGAACACCCTAATTCCTGAGTCCGGCAAACAAAAGCATGGCATCATGACCTTCCCATACCCGGATAACAGCCCGGCCAGAAACAAACTACTTTCCCGATTAAAAACACAGGAGTGGCAGTTCCGCTACCTGCTCATGTTTATGGTGGTGACTGAAGAAAAATTCAGCCCGCTCTTGCCTGCATCGACTACCGACAGACTTGCATTTCTGGCAACAGCCTATAACTGTGGATACTGGCGACCCATCAGTGAAATTGAGAAAAATTTAACTTTAAATTATTTTTACACAGGGCTCATCAAACCTGCGCTTTGCCAGAATTATGCAGCAATTGCACTTGCTTATTATTTATCAGGGAAATAAGTGAGATGGAAATTCTGACAACTGGAAAAATTCGCTTAAATACGATCCAAAGCCCTGACAATCACTTCCGCTGCAAACCTGATTTCCTCTTCAGTAATGATGAGGGGTGGCGCTATTCTGATGGCCGTATTCCGGAATAAAAACCAATCCACGATCACGCCATTGTCAATACAATACTTCACTACTTTATGCATCTTTGCTTCATCGCCAAGCTCTAAAGCCATTAACAAACCGGCAGAGCGCAACTCAACAACAGCAGGATGATGATCCAGCAATTCATGAAATAAGCTTTCTTTGGCCTTCACCTCACTGATAAGTTCACTCTCTGTCAACACTTTCATGCTAGCCAAACCAGCAGCACAGGAAACAGGATGCCCGCCAAAAGTAGTGATGTGTCCCAGGGGTGGGTCTGCCATAAATACCGACATAATCTGAGATGAAGAAACAAAAGCACCCAGCGGCATGCCGCCACCAAAAGCCTTTGCGAGCACCAGAATATCCGGAATGACCTGGTATTGCTGATGGGCGAAGAGCGAGGCTGTACGTCCCATGCCTGTCTGCACCTCATCAAAAACCAACAAAGCACCTGTGGCCTTACACTGTTGAGCCAAGGCAGCTAAAAAACCTACAGCAGGTATAACCACACCTGCCTCTGCTTGTATTGGCTCTACAACAACACAGGCTGTTTGGCTGGTAATCTGCGAAAGCTGGCTGAAATCGTTAAATTCCAGCATGCGAACATCCGGCAACAAAGGCCTGAATGGTCTTTTCCAGTCTTCTCCCCCCATCAGGCTCATCGCTCCCTGAGTATGACCATGATAAGCATTTGTAAAGGCAACAAGCTCAGGTCTACCTGTATATCGCTTCGCCAGTTTCATCGCACCTTCTATGGCTTCGCTGCCTGAATTGACAAAATACACAGAATCCAGCTTCGGTGAGAGTTCTGCAGTTAGGGCGGCTGCCAGCTTTACCTGGGAGGACTGAATATATTCACCATACACCATCAGGTGCATGTAATGATCGAGCTGATCTTTGATTGCAGCGACCACAGTAGGATGCCGATGGCCCAAGCTGCTTACAGAAATCCCCGAAATCAGGTCAAGGTAGCTTTTGCCATGGTTATCATAAAGCCACACCCCTTCTGCTTTCTCAATTTCTAAGGCCATTGGCGCCTCAGAAGTCTGGGCGAGGTGCTGAAAAAATAACTGGCGGGATGTCATCATAAGATCTTGAAATACAGAACAATAGAATACAACTAAAACCTTCCGTGTATGGCCAGCCAGTAACAGGGTGGTTCAGCTGAAGTAGTAAGAACTTTGTGTTTTTTGTGCGCCGGGATAAAAAGATAATCCCCGGCTTTCAAAGAAATTACGGCCTCACCTTCAAACAAAAGCTGAGCATCTCCGCTTACCAGCATCACCCACTCATCCGCTTCCTGGTCGTACCAGTTGTCGGAGTCATCGGAATGCGCATTGGAGATAATTCTTTCAATTTTTATTGCTGAGCCCTGAAAAATCTGATCGAAGCACTCATTACCCTTTGATGGGATTGCTCCACTTTCAAAGAAATTTCCCTTTTCCATCAGAGCAAAGAATCGAAATCGCCTTTCCCTTCACGCACGACAACAGGCTCATCGCCAGTACAATCCACTATCGTAGAAGCGATATTCCCACCAAAACCTCCATCGATTACGATGTCTACGAGTTTTGAGAAACGCTCATGGATGAGTTCGGGATCTGTGGAATATTCTATCAGCTGATCTTCATCATGAATTGATGTGGTGATGATGGGGTTTCCCAGCATTCTGACGATGGTCTGGGGGATGTTGTTATCAGGAATACGGATACCCACCGTCTTTTTGTTGCTTTGCAATAGGTGAGGTACATTGCTGTTGGCGGGGAGGATAAAGGTAAAAGGACCGGGAAAGGCCTTTTTCATCAGTTTAAAAACCGGATTGGGGATGGGTTTGGTAAAGTCAGAGAGATGACTTAAATCAGAGCATACGAAAGAAAAGTTAGCCTTGTCCTTCCGTATGCCCTTAATTTGTGCGATCCGCTCGATAGCCCTGGGTTTGGTGATATCGCAACCAAGCCCGTATACGGTATCAGAAGGATAAATAATGACACCACCATTTCTGAGACATTCAACTACAGTTTGCAATTGGCGTTCAGAAGGATTATCCGGATGTATCTTCAGTAACATATGCCCATAAAAAAAGGGTAAGTTACTTATATCGCACCGCTCGACCGCCTACCCTTGCTTCCTTCCAGACCTGGGGGAGTTCAGCAGGAGCTGGTCGTATAAGACTTACCCAGCGGCAAAGGTACGATTGCTTGTCAATAATCACAATATTCCTTCGGATATTTTATTTTTATCCGCCATGGTCGTACATTTGTCCCTATTGAATTCACCTTTTTTCAATTTAAAACCTAAAAGTCATGCAGAAAACATCACTCTTTAAAGCTTCATTAAATTATGGGCTCATGCTTGGCGGCGCCCTGGTTGTTTATTCCTTATTGCTTTATGTCCTTGGTGCCATTGGTAACCAAGCCTATAGCTATGTGAGCTTTGTATTCTACATTGCACTCATGGTATGGGGTATCAAAGAATACCGCGACAAAGTGCAGGCTGGCTTCATCACATATGGAAATTCTTTTGTCCTCGGTTTTTACATTGCTTTGATTGGCGCCCTTATTTCAGCCATTTTTACGTTCATTCTCTTTAAACTCATTGATCCTTCGCTCCTGCAGACGATGCTCGACAAAGTACGGATGCAAATGGAAGAAAAGAACAACATGACAGAAGAACAGATTGAAATGGCCATGAAAATGACCACAAGCATGATGTCTCCCATGTGGATGCTGATCTGGGGATTTGCCGGAGGCGCTTTCTTTGGTGCCATCATTTCTCTCATCGTTTCTATCTTTATGAAAAAAGAAGGCACTCCTTTTGATGCGCCTGCCGGTGACCAAACTACCCAAAACTAATGCCCTTACACTGAATGGATATTTCCCTTGTCATACCCCTTTTAAATGAAAAAGAATCTCTTCCTGAGCTTTCACAATGGATACAGAGAGTAGCAGAAGAGAACGGCTATAGCTATGAAGTCATTTTCGTGGATGATGGCAGCACCGACGGTTCATGGGAAGAGATTCTCCGTCTTGCTGCCATCAACCCATGCATCAAAGGCCTGAAATTCAGACGAAACTATGGTAAGTCTGCTGCGCTGAACAGGGGCTTCGAAATGGCTGCCGGCGATGTCGTCATCACCATGGATGCCGATTTGCAGGACAGCCCCGACGAGATTCCTGAGCTATTCAGGATGATCAAAGAAAATGGCTTTGACATCGTTTCAGGCTGGAAGAAAAAGCGATATGACCCACTTTCGAAGACGATCCCCACAAGGATCTACAACTGGGCAACCCGTAAAGCCTCAGGAATCAAAAACTTGCACGACTTCAACTGCGGACTGAAAGCCTATCGCCACGAAGTCATTAAGAATATTGAAGTACATGGCGAGATGCACCGCTACATCCCGGTCATCGCAAAATGGGCCGGCTTTACGAAGATTGAAGAAAAGGTTGTGCAACACCAGGAAAGGAAATATGGCAACACCAAGTTCGGACTGGAGCGTTTCATCAACGGCTTCCTCGACCTGATGTCTATCACCTTTGTGTCTAAGTTTGGACGCCGTCCGATGCATCTTTTTGGTACGCTGGGCTCTATCCTCTTCTTTTTCGGAGTCCTGATCGCCGTTTACCTTACAGCTGCCAAATTCCTTTTCTCTGAATACCGCATGACAGAAAGGCCTTTATTTTATTTCGGCTTGCTGGCCATGATCCTGGGAACCCAATTTTTCCTGGCCGGTTTCCTTGCTGAACTGATCTCCCGCAATGCTGTCGACAGAAATCAATACATCATCGAAACCAAAACAGGGTTTCTTACTGAAAACCAATAAGGAATGCCTGAAGCCCGGAAGATCGTCATCATAGGCTCTGCACACCCGCTCAGGGGTGGACTGGCTACTTTCAATGAAAGACTCGCCAGAGCTTTTCAGGAAGAAGGGAATGAAGTGACTGTTTTTACATTTTCTTTGCAATACCCCGGCTTTCTTTTCCCCGGAAAAAGTCAGTATTCCTCAGAACCTGCGCCTGCCGGACTCGACATCCGTGTTGCCATCAATTCGGTGAATCCCCTGAACTGGCTGAAATATGGCAGGATCATCAAAAAAATGCGTCCTGACCTGGTGGTGATGAAATTCTGGATCCCTTTTATGGGGCCCTGCCTCGGCAGCCTGGCACGACTGATAAAATCCAATGGTCACACAAAAATCGTGACGGTTATCGACAACATCATTCCCCATGAAAAACGCCCTGGTGACAAAATCCTTGCCCAGTATTTTGTGAACTCGGTACATGGCCTTGTTGCTATGTCGCGCTCTGTTTTGGAAGAAATTAAACTCTTTGACAAAGAAAAACCACGGGTTTTCTGTCCGCATCCACTGTACGACAACTTCGGCCAGCCTGTTTCCAAAGAAACTGCCCGGCTGGCGCTGAAACTCGAGCCCAAGGAAAATTATGTTCTTTTCTTTGGGTTTATCAGAGATTATAAAGGCCTCGACATCCTCCTGGATGCTTTTGCCACACCTCAATTAAGAAATTCCAACATCAAGTTGCTGGTAGCCGGGGAGTTTTATACAGATGACAAGCCCTACCTTGAACAAATCAGCAGACTTAAGCTGGCAGACAAAGTAGTTTTACACACTGACTTTATCCCTGATTCTGAAGTTTACCGCTATTTTTGTGCTGCAGACCTCATCGCTCAGCCCTATAAATCTGCAACCCAAAGCGGAGTCTCACAAATCGCCTACCACTTCGACAAACCCATGGTCATCACCAATGTTGGTGGCCTTGGGGAATTCGTACCGGATGGCAAAGCCGGCTTCGTCGTTGAACCCAATGCTGAGGCCGTTGCACACGCCATCCATCGGTATTATGATGAAAATCTTGAGCCTTATATGACAGAACAGGTCAGGGAACTTAAAAAACAATATGCCTGGTCGCGCATGACGAAAGCCATTACCGACCTTGTACGTTTATGAAAAACAGACAAAAACGAACCTATGCTGATAAGAAGTAAAGCACCTCTGCGACTGGGCCTGGCCGGCGGAGGCACTGATGTAGCGCCCTTTTCTGACCTTTATGGCGGCGCCATCCTGAATGCCACCATCAGCATGTATGCCTATGCTACGCTTATTCCACGGACGGATGGCAAAATCGTCTTTCATGCCTACGACAAAGGGGTTCATCTGGAACTGGATTCAGCAGATCAATTGGAGATCGATGGAGAACTCGACCTTCACAAAGGCGTCTATAACCGCATCGTTCGGGATTTCCCGGGCAGACCGCTTTCATTCGAACTCAGTACTTATGTGGATGCCCCTCCAGGTAGTGGCCTCGGCACATCCTCCACCCTGACAGTCGCCATCCTCGGTGCTTTCGCCGAATGGCTGAAACTACCACTCGGAGAATATGACATCGCCCACCTGGCCTATGACATCGAAAGAATTGACCTGAAAATGGCAGGCGGAAAACAAGACCAATATGCGGCAACTTTCGGAGGTGTCAATTTCATGGAATTCTCCAAAGACGACAAAGTCATTGTCAACCCACTCCGAATCAGCGAAAAAAATCTTAATGAACTGGCTTATAACCTTGTTCTATATTACACAGAAACCAGCCGTCTCTCTTCTGCCATCATCGAATCCCAGGTAAAAAACGTGATGGCCGGCAACACCAAATCCATCGATGCCATGCTCAAACTCAAAGAACAGGCTGTGATGATGAAAGAAGTACTGCTGCAGGGAAAACTCAACGAAATCGGTGAAATCCTCGACTTCGGATGGAAATTCAAAAAGGAAATGGCCAATGGCATCACCAACCCTATGATTGATAGCCTGTACGATACGGCAATCATGGCAGGGGCCAATGGTGGAAAAGTCTCAGGTGCAGGTGGTGGTGGTTTTATGTTCTTCTATTGCCCTAACAACAACCGTAACAAAGTCATCGAAGCGCTGAATGCCTTTGGTGGCCGCATCAAACGCTATGAATTCGTGCAAAAAGGACTCACAACCTGGACCATCAACGATTAAAAGAAAGCCATGAATTTCCTTGAACTTGCAAAACTGCGTTATTCCTGCAGGGCCTACCTGGCAGAACCTGTAGAAGAACATAAGCTAATGTATGTCCTTGAAGCAGGCAGGATTGCCCCTTCTGCCGCCAACTTCCAACCCTGGGAGTTTGTCGTGATACAGTCGGGCCCTATGCTCGACCTCCTCTATCCGGCTTATCCCCGGGAATGGTTCCGCAAGGCAGCTGTCGTGATTGTCATCTGTGGCGACCACAGCCAAAGCTGGAAACGCGCGGATGGGAAAGATCATTGTGATGTTGACATTGCCATCACGGCAGATCACATGACCCTGGCTGCCACAGAATCCGGACTGGGCACTTGTTGGATCTGTAACTTTAATGCAGAACTTTGCACTTCCATTTTAAAACTACCTGAAAACATAGAACCCATTGCCATCCTCTCCCTGGGATACCCTGCAGATCAGGCCGACCCGCTACGTCATAAAACCAGGCGGAAAGCCATGCAGGATCTGGTTCACTGGGAAACTTACAACAATCATTAAATCCTATGCAAAAACTGATCATCGACAGGATAACCTCCTCTATCAATACGAAACAAAGCCTGCTGCATCATCCCGCACTCTTGTCAGCCATCGAAGAAGTCGCAGCAGCCTGTATCAACACTTTTACAAACAAAGGAAAAGTCCTGTTTTGCGGCAATGGCGGCAGTGCTGCTGATGCACAACACCTTGCTGCTGAATTCTCCGGTCGCTTCTATTACGACCGTGACCCACTGGATTCAGAGGCTTTGCACGTCAACACCTCCTACCTCACGGCTGTTGCCAATGACTATTCCTATGATGAAGTCTATGCGCGACTCGTAAGAGCCAAAGGAAATGCAGGTGACATATTGATAGCGCTTTCAACCTCAGGAAATTCTGCCAACATCATCAAAGCCATTGAGGCAGCACATGAAAAAGGCATGGTAACCGTGGGACTAACAGGACAAACCGGAGGCAAAATGCACGACATTTGTGATCTCCTCATCAACATTCCCTCTACAGACACGCCACGTATACAGGAATCTCACATCCTTGTCGGGCACATCATCTGTGAACTTGTCGAATCGGCACTATTCCCCCGCGAAAACTAAGCCGGAGCATGGAAGCCATCATACTTGCAGGAGGCCTGGGTACGCGTCTTCAATCTGTCGTTAGTGAATTGCCCAAATGCATGGCACCGGTGACAGGGCGTCCATTTCTCGAATTTCTCCTGACAAAGCTAAAAGAAAATGGGATCACCCGGGTGATACTCTCGGTGGGATATAAACATGAAGCCATCATGGCACATTTTGGTAACTCATTCCAAGGTATTTCCCTGTCTTATGCCATTGAAGAAGAACCCCTGGGCACTGGTGGAGGTATTTTACTGGCACTTGCATCAGCGGTAGACGACAATGTATTCATTTTGAACGGAGACACCCTGTATGAGGTTGATCTCAGGACAATGATGCAACAACATTGTTTGCAGAAACCTGCCATCACCATGGCTTTGCGCCGGGTTGAAGAAACCGCGCGCTATGGTTCGGTGGAAACTGATGCTCAACATAACATTGTCGCTTTCAGGGAAAAAGGTGAGATCACCGGGCCCGGGCTTATTAATGGAGGTATCTATTGTGTTGCGCGGGAAGCATTACTGAAGCAAGGCTTACCCCAAAGATTTTCATTTGAAAAAGATGTATTGGAAAAACAAATCCTGACAATGCAGGGATTTATCAGTGATGCCTATTTTATCGATATCGGGATACCAGCAGATTATGAAAGAGCAGAGAAAGAGTTTACAGATAAATAAGGCATGGACCTTGTTCCTCGACCGTGATGGTGTCATCAACCGTCGCATTCCGGGGGATTATGTCAAACGCTGGGAAGATTTTGAATTTCTGCCCGGAACACTGGAAGCCATTGCCAGGTTTTCCGAATGCTTCGGCCATATCTTTGTTGTGACCAACCAACAGGGCATTGGGAAAGGACAAATGACAGCAGCAACACTCGCGCTTGTCCACGGGCAAATGCTGGCGGCCATCAGGCAGGCAGGCGGAAGGGTAGACAAAGTATACTTTTGCCCTGACCTTGAAAAATCGGGTAGCCTTTTCCGTAAACCCCGTATTGGCATGGCCCTGCAGGCAAGGAAAGAATTCCCCGGGATTCGTTTCAAGACCTCACTGATGGCCGGCGACACCCTGTCTGATATGAAATTCGGAAAAAGTGCAGGCATGCACACTGCCCTGATCGGAACAGATTACCTTTTGGCAAAAGACCACGCAAGCCTTGTTGATTTTCACTTCGACAGTCTGAAAGACTTGTCACTAAGCCTTTAAAGCATGTCACCAACCTTTATCTTCCTTTGCTTCCTGGGATATACCCTGATGATTTTTGCTGTCACCTGGGTGACCTCACGCAAAGCGACCAACAAAACCTTCTTCCTTGGCAACAAGGCATCTCCCTGGTATGTAGTAGCTTATGGCATGATCGGGGCCTCCCTGAGCGGGGTTACTTTTATGTCGGTCCCCGGTTGGGTTGGCACAACCCAGTTTACCTATCTGCTCGTAGTGCTGGGATACCTCGTTGGGTATGTCGTCATTGCAACTGTACTCCTACCCTTATATTACAAGCTCAACCTGACTTCGATCTATTCTTACCTGGAACAACGTTTTGGGTTCTGGTCCTATAAAACCGGGGCATTTTTCTTCATTCTCTCCCGAACCATTGGGGCCTCATTCCGAATGTTTCTGGTAGTCAATGTCTTACAAATATTCATATTCGATGCCTGGGGCATTCCTTTTGGTGTTAGTGTCGGAATCTTCGTGCTGCTCATCATTTTGTACACTTTAAAAGGTGGCATTCGCACCATTGTATGGACAGATACCTTGCAAACCACTTTTATGCTGGCAGCTTTGGTGTTAACCGTTTGGGTGATCGGAAAAGAGTTAAACCTCGGATTTTCAGGACTTATCGAGAAAGTTTCTGCCTCCTCCTACACCAAGGTCTTTGAAATGGACTGGCATAGTCCTCGTTTTTATGTGAAGAATTTCCTGAGCGGGATTTTCATCACCATTGTTATGACCGGCCTTGACCAGGAGATGATGCAAAAGAACCTCAGTTGCCGTTCCCTGAAAGAAGCCCAGAAAAACATGTTCACCTTCAGCTTTATCCTGGTCTTTGTGAACATGTTGTTTCTCTTCCTGGGCGCCATCCTGTATTTGTATGCCCAGTCTAAAAACATTGAACTTCCAGGGCGCTCCGACGATCTTTTCCCTGTACTGGCACTTCGTTATCTCGGTCCTTTCGCCAGCCTGGTCTTTATGATCG
>Ga0247840_10004023_pt1 | contig 23891 bp, 20 predicted proteins | sample LaCruzMarch2015__FD_192404 | JGI IMG/M metagenome (GOLD analysis project Ga0247840, IMG submission 192404) | Freshwater microbial communities from meromictic Lake La Cruz, Castile-La Mancha, Spain - LaCruzMarch2015_17m | ecosystem: Environmental > Aquatic > Freshwater > Lake | place: Spain...
CAACGCGATCGTGGAGGCGCGCAAGATCTTCGAGCGCATCAGGAGTTATGTCTATTACCGCATCGCCATGACGCTCGACATCATGTTCGTGGTGGTGATGGCCTATGTCTTTTTCGGCTTCCAGCCGCTGACCGCCATCATGATCGTGGTGCTCGCCCTGCTCGACGACATCCCGATCATGACCATTGCCTATGACAATGTGGAGACCGCGCCGCGCCCGGTGCGCTGGCAGATGCAGCGCATTCTGGTCTTTTCCTCGCTGATGGGTCTCTTCGCCATCGCGCAGAGCTTCGGCCTGGTCCTGGCCGGGATGGAATGGATGAGCGACCCGGCCCTGATGGCACGCTTCGCACTCGATCATCAGCACTTGCAGACGATGCTGTTTCTTCAACTCGCGGCCGGCGGCCACCTGCTGCTGTTCGTGGTGCGCACCAGGCGGTCAATGTTTGTCCCGCCCTACCCGAGCCTGCCGCTCTTCCTGGCCATCGTGGCGACGCAGGCCGTGGCAGCCCTGATGTGCGCCTACGGCGTCCTGGTGCCGCAACTGCCCTGGGACCTGATCGGTATCGTGTGGGTCTACTGTCTGGCCTGGATGGTCGTGATCGACGGGATTAAGCTGATCTACTATCGGGTCCTCGACCAGCGCGACGCGACTCAGACCCGGTTGAGCCAGCCGATTGCCGCACTCCCGGCGCGGTGAGTGAGAGCGCGGCCGTGGTCATAGTTCCGGCCACGCGGCATCGGGCCTTGATCATAACGCCGGCCCCGCGCCCTTGCGGCAACCCGTCGTGGCCTGGGGGCCGCCCCTACGGCGTAGGAGCGGCCCCCAGGCCGCGACGGATGTCACCCTCGAGGTGGCCGGAGTTTATGATCAAGGCCCCCACGACCTTCAGGCCTGCGCCGCGCGCCGCGCCGCCAGCGCGATGAAGATCGAGGCCCACCCGTTCATGAGCAGTTCGATCGCCACGAAGAGGCCGATGACCCAGAGTCCGGACACCGGCCAGTGGGCGATGATGACAGCGCCCAGCAGGATCGAGATAAGACCGCCCAGCAGGGCCCAGATCCACCCCGGCGAGCCCCGGTGTTGGAAGGCGGTCAGGCCGCGCAGCAGCCCGACGGCGATCAGGACCGCCGCGATGATCAGCGTAAAGGTGGTGGAGGCGAGCCGCGGGTCCTGGATGATCAGATAGCCCGCCAGCAGATACAGCAGCGCGGTCGCCACATGCGCCAGCGTGCCCTTCCAGCCCTTGCAGTAGAAGGCGTCGATCAACTGGAAGCCGCCGCCGAGGATCAGCAGCCAGCCGAAGAACAGGACCGTGATCAGGGTCAGGCCGTAGGTCGCGCTGGTGCCGAGCCCGATGCTCCCGAGCACGGTGGACAGGATGCCCACGGCGAGCAGCCAGCCCCAGTTCTTCTTCAAGTCACCGAACAGGGCGACCTCATCGGCGGGCAGCGGAGAAACTGTAAATTCTGACATAGCGGACAACTCCTGGATGACCTTAGGGTAAGCGAACGGGGCGGCGGCTTGGTGCCGACCCCCCAACCAACGTTCGGCGCGTTTAAATGGTGGCGTCGCCGCGGCAGATCAATGCCCCGCACTGGTTCGCGGCCCTTGTTCCCGGGGTGGCGGATAACCATCTTCTGCTCGTATCAAACCGAGCGATGATGCCATGAGGTCTTTCCTGCCCCGCGTCTTGTCGGCACTGCTGGCGCCCGCCCTGTTGCTCGGGCTGGCGATGGTCATGGCCGCGCCGGCACCGCCGCCGCGCGCGGCCCTGTCCGTCCCCGACAAACCGGGGCTCTACCAGCGGGTGCTGACCCGGCCGGCGGCGCGCCTGCTCGCCGCCCCGGGCGGGGCCGTCCTGCCGGGGCCGCCGTTGCCGCCCCTGTCGGTCCTCTACGTCTTCGGGCGGCAGGGCGCCCAGGGCCAGGACTGGGTGGAGGTCGGCGCCGCCGCGGCGGGCCCGGCCCAGGGGTGGATCGAGGCGGGGCAGGTGATCGATTGGCACCAGACGCTCACGCTGGCCTTTACCCGGACCTCCAGGCGTGATCCGGCCCTGTTCTTTCGCGATCACGACCGGCTCGCCGGTTTGCTGGAGGCCGCGGACCTGGGGCCGGGCGTCGCGCGCCTGCGCGCCGCGCTCAAGTCCGCCCCGCTGCCCGCGGACTTCCCGGTCATCGCCAAGGAGCCGGATACCTATATCGACCCCAACCGGCAGTTCTATCTGCTGCCCATCCTCTCCTTCGAGTCGGTCTATCTGGGCAGCGGCCACGAGACCATGCTGCTGAAGGTGGCCGCCGTCACCCTCCAGGCGGGCGAGCAGGGGCTGTCGGCACCGGGGGCGGGCGAGGCCGGGTCTGCGCCCAAGCCCGGGCCGCAGGACGCGGCCCGGCCGACCCCGGGGCCAGCGGCGAACCGCCCCGTCGGCTACCGGGCCGGCGTGGTCTTCGTGATCGACACCAGCATTTCCATGGGGCCCTACATTGAACGCACGCGCGCCGCGGTGCGCCGCATTTATGACCGGCTCCGGGGCTCCCCCCTGGGTGCGCGCCTGAGCTTCGGTCTGGTCGCCTTTCGCAGCAATGTGGATGCGGCCCCCGGGCTCGACTATGTCAGCCGGGTCGTGGCGACGCTGGAGGACGGGCGCGACCCGGCGACCTTCCAGGCCAAGGTGGCGGGGGTGGAGGAGGCCAAGGTTTCCAGCAAGGGCTTCGACGAGGACGCCTTCGCCGGCGTCCAGGATGCCCTGGAGCGGATCGACTGGACCGGTTTCGACGCCCGCTACATCGTCCTGATCACGGATGCCGGCGCCCTGGATGCCAAGAACCCACTGGGACGCACCGGGCTCTCCGCCGCGCGCCTGCGCCTCATGGCCCAGGAGAAGGACCAGTCCGGCGGCGGCAAGGTCGCCATCGCCGTGCTGCACCTGCTCACCCGGGCGGGCCTGGAAAACCACGACAAGGCGGCCCGGCAGTATCGCGAGCTGAGCCGTTGGGGGGACGCGGGCGACCTCTACTTCCCCGTGGCGGGCGGCGCCGTGGACGCCTTCGGCGCCCAGGTGGACACCCTGGGCGACGCCCTGCTGCGCCAGTTGGAGAGCGCCGCCGCCGACCGCCCGATCGAGGTGCCGGAGGGTCCCAAGGCCGACCCGGTGGCGCGCAAGACCGCGCTCGTGGGCCGCGCCATGCAGCTCGCCTATCTGGGCCGGGAGACCGGCAGCCGGGCGCCGCGGCTGATCGAGGCCTGGGTCGCTGATCGGGACCTCCTGGACCCCTCCCAGAAGACGCTGGAGGTCCGGGTGATGATCAGCAAGAATCAGTTGAGCAACCTGCAGGAGACCCTGCAGGCCATCTTCGCCGCCGGTGAGCGCACCCAGTTGAGCACCAAGGACTTCTTCGACCAGTTGCGGGGGGCGGCGGCGGCCCTGGCGCGCGACCCGGACCAGGTCGGTCCGCTGCAGGTCAAGCGCCTGGGGGACCTGGGCCTGGTGGGGGCCTGGCTGGACGGCCTGCCCTATACCAGCCAGGTCATGAACCTTACCCAGGAACGCTGGGTCGCGCGCTCCTATGCCGAGCAGCAGGAGGTGCTGGACGTGATCGAGGAGAAGATCGCGCTGTACCGCAAGATCCACGACGACACCGACCGCTGGATCAGCCTGAACCCGCGCGCCCCGCCCGGGGAATCGGTCACCACGGTTCCCCTGGACGCACTGCCCTGATGGCGGCCTCAGCGCCCGTCTATCTGTGCCGGGACCTGGTGAAGCGCCGCGTCGGGGGCGGGACCGCCTTCGAGTTGCGGGTGCCGGAGTTGCGCATCGCCCCGGGGGAGCTGGTGGTGCTGCGCGGGGCGAGCGGCTGCGGCAAGAGCACGCTCCTGGACCTGCTGGCCCTGGCCCTGCGCCCGGATGAGGCCCAAAGCTTCAGCTTCCGCCCCGAGCATCGCGGCGCGTCCGACCTGTGGCGCCTGTGGCAGCGCGACGACCTGGACGGCCTGGGGCAACTGCGCGGGACCCACATCGGCTATGTGTTGCAGACCGGCGGGCTCCTGTCCTTCCTGACCGCCCGGGAGAACATCGCCCTGTCCTGCCGGCTCCTGGGCCGGGACCCGCACGGCGGGGTCGAGCGGCTGGCGGAGCGGCTCGACATCAGCGCCCAACTCGACAAGCACCCGGGCCAACTCTCGGTGGGGGAGCGCCAGCGGGTCGCCATCGCCCGGGCGCTGGCCCACTGCCCCGGCGTCGTGCTGGCGGACGAGCCGACGGCCTCCGTCGACCCCTTGAACGCCGCCCGGATCACCGCGCTGTTCCTGGACCTGGTGCGTCAATCCGGGGCCTGTGCGGTCATCGCGAGCCACGACTGGCAGTCCGCGGCGACCCCCGGGGTGCGCGTCCTCGACCACCGCATCGAACGGGATGGGGAGGTCACGCGCTCGCTCTTCTGGGGCTGATGTGGCGTGCCATCGCGCTGCGATGAATGGCGCGCCTTGATCATCGTTCCCGCCGCCGCTGGTCCGCCATTCTATTCCTGAAGGGATTTCTGATTGCGCTGCGCCTGATCGCAGGCGAAGTTCGATAGCGGCGCCATCCGAATCTGCCGGCCGTCGCAGGTCCAGATCTCGATCGCTTCGGCACCGTCGCAGGTCTTCTGTTCCGCGACACAGTGCTTGGTCCGTTCGACCAGGACTTTGGCATCCTTGTGGCCTAACCCTGCCGCGTCAATCAGCATTCGCAGGGCAGTGCCCGGTTGCCCAGGCAACTGTCCTTGTATGTTCCCATGATCACGTCTAATCTTGACCACGCTTGGCGGCGGTCAGGTAAATTGCGGAGGCGGGTCGCGCGCCTGACCTCAGGCGTGGAGGCGATCGACGTGCTGAGGTCCTTCAGGTGAACAGAACAGGTCTTTCGATCGGTTGGGGGATTGCGGGATTGGTCTTGTGCGGCGGCCTGATTCGCGGGTCCGTGCTTGCAGCAGCGGCGGTCGATCCCCCGTCGGCCGCCGCCCCCGTGCCCTTCGTCGTCGAGGGCCTGACGAAGTCCATGGTGTTGCGTGCCGGCCAGATCCTGCGGGTCGTCAACCGTTTCGGCGATATCCGCGCCAAACCTGCAGATGGTGAGACCCTGGTCCTGTCGGCGATGATTCAACTGATCGGTCCTACCCCCAGGAGGCCCACGGTGGCGATCACCGCGGAGCCCGGGGGAGTCGCCATCGAAGTGGTCTACCCCGATGCCGATGAGGCTGCCGCGGCCGATCCTGTTGCCTTCGGTGGTCGTACCGACCTCGCCGTGCTGGTGCCCGCGGCCGCAACCCTGAAGGCGCATACCGGGCGCGGTGCCATCAAGCTCGCCGGCTTGCGCGGCGACATTGAGGCCGAGAGCGGCGCGGGCAACATCTCGATCCGGGCCGCAGGGCATGTGCAGGCGACCACGGTTGGTGGTGCCATCTCGGTGCGGCTGACCGGCGCACGCCTGGAGCGCCCGCTGGGGCTGCGTTCCACCGCGGGCCCAATCTCCGTCACCCTTCCGGCCGACCTGCCCCTGACCATCCGGGCACAGAGCGGCGCCGGCCGGCCCACGACGACCTGGGCCGCGGACACCGCGGCGGTCAGGGCCGATCCGGATGGCTCCCTGGAGGCCCAGGTCGCGGGCGGTGGGCCCCTGCTGCGGATCGACTCGGCCAGCGGCCCCATTTCCCTGGCGACCTACCAGCGCCCGCATCCCCATTACGCCAGCGGGGTCCCCGCACCCTTCACGCGCGACCTGCGCACCCTGACGCCGGCAGACCCCTGGCAGCCAGGCGATCCGATCGCAGAGGGTTCGCCACGCGTTCACCCGAGTCATCCGGCCAGCCCATCAGTGGAGGAAGCGCCATGACCCCCATGACCACCATCGCGACCATCGGCCGGTCCGCCCGCTGGTGTGTACTCGCCGCTGCCTGCGTTGCGGCGTTCACGGCACGCCCCGGGCTGGCGGTCAGCGGCCCCCAGGCCCCGGCCGCTACGCCCAAGACCTTCCTGGGGGCGAGTGCCTCTCAACGGTTCGTTCCCAGCGTGCGCGATCTCGACGTTCGCACCCTGTCCCCGGCCCCCGGCTGGCAGCCGGGGATGGCGATCAAAGCGATTCCCCGGCGCAACAATCATCAGGGCCTGACCGCGGCGGTGACCGCTGCCGGTCGGGCGCCCGGGCCGGACCCCCTGCTGGCGGTCCAGTCCGGCGCTGCCGCGGGCGGCGCCGATGCGGATTTCGGGCGGCCGCGGGTCCTGCGGGCCGGGCAGGGGTTCAGCGGTGCCATACCCTCCGATGTCGTCGGCGATGTCGGGCGCGACTACTATATCCAGATGATCAACGCCTACGAGTCGAGCCTCGTCGCCATCTACCACAAGGCTGATGGCTTGAGTGCTTTGGCCCCCTTTTTGCTTCAGGGTCTGGCCCCGCCAGGCGGTCCCTGCGCCGCAGGCGGCGGCGACCCGATCGTGCTCTACGATGCGCTGGCCGGGCGCTGGTTCCTGAGCGAGTTCAGCGGTATTGCGAACGTCCTGTGTGTCTATGTCTCGCGAGGTGAGGACCCCATCACCAGCGGTTGGTACGCCTACGCCTTCGAATCGGTTCTGAGCTTTCCTGACTACCCAAAATACGCGGTTTGGCCCGACGCCTACTATCTATCGACCAATGAAGACAGCCCAGGTGCCTATGCCTTTGAGCGCACGGCCATGCTGGAGGGGCGGCCGGCAAGCTTTCAGTTTTTCGCCGAGGCGCCACCGCTGCCCGGCTTCGGTTTCCAGGCCCTGCTGCCGAGCGACCACGACGGCCCCCTGCCGCCGCCGGCGGGGTCGCCCAACTGGTTCATCCGCCACATCGACGACGAGGTCCATGTCCCCGCGGGCGCCAATGACCCGACCCAGGACTGGCTGGAGACCTGGGCTTTCCACGCCGACTTCAACGATCCCGCCAAGAGCAGTTTCACCGGGCCCTGGCGGATCGGGATCGGCGAATTTGATTCCGAACTCTGCGGGTTGTTTTCCGCAATGTGCTTTCCGCAACCGGGGGGCAGCCTGCTTGACCCGCTGCGCGAGGTCGTCATGTGGGGGCTCAAATACCGCAATCGCGGTGCCTTCGAGTCGCTGGTCGGTAACTTCGTCACCGATGTGGACGGCAATGACCACGGCGGTATCCGCTGGTTCGAACTGCGCCGCAGCGGCGGCGACTGGGCCCTGTTCGACGAGGGCACCTTTGCCCCGGACGCTGACCATCGCTGGATGGGCAGCATCGCCATGGACGGCAGCGGCAACCTGGCCTTGGGCTACAGCGTCAGCAGCACCGGGACCTACCCCGCCGTGCGCTATACCGGCCGTCTGGCCGGGGACCCCCAGGGGGTGATGAGCCAGCCCGAGGCCAGCCTCGCCGTCGGCAGCGGCTCCATGACGTACAATCGTTGGGGCGACTACAGCGCCATGTCCGTGGACCCGGTGGACGATTGCACCTTTTGGTACACCAATATGTACGCCATTGCCAACAGTACCTGGATGACCCGGATCGGCGCCTTTTCCTTCGCCGGCTGCGCTGGCCCCGGCTTCAGCCTTGGCGCCGCCGACCTGGACCAGAGGGTCTGCGCAGCGCCCCTGGCGGACGCAGAGGTCGCGGTCGCGGTCGAGGTCGGTGCCTACGGAGCCTTCACGGCGCCGGTGACCCTGAGTCTGGTCGACCTTCCGGCCGGATTCACGGGTGGTTTCACGGTCAATCCCGTGGCTCTACCTGGGGGCAGCACGGTGCAACTCCAGGTGGACCAGGATCTGGTCGGCGGCCGCTACGGCTTCGGCATCCGGGGCGATGCGAGCGGTGTCCCGAGCAAGCGGCTCGATGCCTTTGTCAACCTGGGCAGGCTCCCCGCGGCCCCGGTGCTCAGGGTGCCGGCAGATGGTGCCACCGGTGTCGGGTCACGACCGAGCTTGAGTTGGCAGGCGGTGCCCATGGCTCAAACCTATACCCTGGAGGTAGCGACCGATCCGGCCTTTGAGCAGGTCGTCTACAGTCTGGGGCCGCCCTACAATAGCGGCACCACGGACCAACCGACCCCCTTGGCCGCCGAGACCGAGCATTACTGGCGGGTGCGGGCGACCGATTTCTGCGGCGACGGCCCCTACTCACCGACCTTCCGTTTCACGACCGGGCGCTATGCCTGCAGTTACCCGGGGCAGTTTTTCATCGGGGCATTCAACGACGCCCTCACCCCCAGCCCCGGCAGCCGGCTGACAAATCTCAGGGTCTCGGTCGATCTCTATCATGGCTGGGTCGGCAATCTGAAACTGGTCCTGACCCATCAGGAGACGGGGCGGCGGGTGCCCTTGCTCGATCGCCCTGGCCTGCCCAAACTCGACCCCGAGTGGGGCTGCGCTGGGGAGAGTGTCCAAGCCGTCTTCGACGACGCGGCCGGTGCGGCGGCCGAGGATGCCTGTGCCTCGTCGCCGCCGGCCATCGCGGGTAACCTGAGGCCAGCGGTACCCTTGAGCGGATTCGTCGGCGATGACCTGGCCGGTACCTGGAACCTGCGCGTCGAGGACGCCACGCCGGAACCCTGGGCGGGGCTCCTGAGGGAGTGGTGTCTGTGGCCCACGGACGGCTTGGTCGGCCCGCGGCCCTGCGATACCGACGGCAATGACCGGATCGACCGCCTCGACATCGCCGCCATCGTGAAGGCCCTGCGCCAGCGTGCGACCGGCCCGACCGATCCGCGTGACCCGGACCACGACGGCCTGGTGTCGGTGCTCGACTCACGCGCCTGTACCTTGCGCTGCAACAAGCCGCTGTGCGCACCCTGAGGGTGATGCGCGGCGGCTCCAACTGATCGTTCACACGGGGTCCAGTCCCAGGGGTGCTATGTGTCTATTCGATACCTCAGGTGTTGCTGCCTGATCCTGCTGCTGCTTGGCGGTCGCGCGGCCGCCGCCGCGACGGTCGGGTTGCACCCGCCCGAGCGCAGCTTCAGCAGCGGTGAATCGGTGACGTTCGAGCTGGTGGTCAGCGATTTGGACCGCGTGCTTGCTGCCTTCGATATCAGCCTCGGTTACGACCCCGCCCTCTTGGGCGCCATCGCGATCGACTTCGGCCTGCTGCTCGGTGACCCGGACGCGTTCGAGGCGGTGATCAACGAGGACCTCACGGCGCCTGGGCAGGTCATTCTGGCGGAGACCTCGTTGCTCGATGGGGCGGCCCTGGCCCTGCTGCAGGACCCGGCTGGGGGCGCCTGGCGGCTGGCGACGATCAACTTCACGACCCTGGTCAACGGCACCACCGCTCCCTGGCTGAGCTACATCGCGTTAAGTGATGCCGACGCGCATCCGATCGAGGTCCCGGTGCCGGGCCCCTGGGCACTGCTGGCCGTTGGTGCCCTGTGGGCTGGATCACGCCGGCCTCGATAAGGCAATGGGCAGACTGATGGATGAAATTGTCCAGCCCTTCCATTTCGCCTTCTTGGGGTGTCCGTGAGGACCACCCTACGATGCCGCGTGGTCAGACGTGTGACCAAGACCCCGCACCCTCGCGTGAGAGATAGCGAGAAAGAAAGCCTGACACGATCACTTAAGGATGCATCTGAGCCATGACTGGTGAGCAACCGAAGAATCCATTACACGGAGTCAGTCTGGAAACCGTTGTCCTGAAGCTGGTCGATCGTTACGGCTGGGATGGCCTTGCCGACCGGATCAACATCAATTGTTTCAAGCATGAGCCATCCGTGAAATCGAGTTTGACATTTCTGCGACGAACTCCCTGGGCCAGGGCGCAGGTGGAGACTTTGTATGTTTCTACATTGACGACGCGAAGTTGACACTTGTTTTCCCGTCGCCGATCCGCGGCGCGGGCCGGCGGGTCCGGAGAAAACGTTGCGGGCGCGGCAAATGCCCCATCCGACCTGAAGGAGACTGCAAGCATGTCCGATGAAAGAGTCTACAACGAGGACGAGATCCGCGAGCGGATCGCGGCCGAACTGCCCCATTGGTATTACGAGGACGGCTGGCTCAGGCGCAAATACCGCACCAGCGGCTGGAAGGGCACCCTGATGGTGGTCAATACGGTGGGGCACCTGGCGGAGGCGGCCTGGCACCACCCGGATCTGGCCGTTTCCTATGCCTTCGTGATCGTGAAGCTGGTGACCCACTCGGCCAAGGGGGTGACGGACAAGGACTTCGCGCTGGCCCGCAAGATCGAGGAGACCGTCGGCTGGCGGCCCGGACCGGACAGCGCCTTGGAGGGGACGCCGGATGATCCGCGTTTCAAGTACATCAAGTACGACTGAGGGGGCCGTTCGCGTGACTCGATGGTCGTGGCGTCCGGCGGCGGCGTTCGGTCCGCACAGCGGACGTGGCTGCGCGCCGTAGATACTCTGTTCAAGCGCAAGTCCGATTTGCCTCCGATCCGTAAATTGGCCTCGTCGTTGCGTGAACGAGCCCCTCGCCCGTGGAGGCTCACGGTGGCGCAGTTGGGGCTACCGTCGGCATCAAAAGGGTCACGGCGCGTCCGCAGGGGAGCGCGCTGCCGGGTTCGCGTGGGCGGACTCCGTGTGGACAAAGCGTGAATGTCGCGAGCGAGCGTGGGGACAAGCCGGGGACAACTCGCGCCGGGCGTCGTGCCCGGTACGCGCGCATCGCGGTGGCGAGTTGCCCCCCGCTTGTCCCCACTCATTCACCCTTTGCCCACACTGCGCCGCGCGAGCAACGTGGTGGCGGCGGACGCCTGCGGCGCAATCATCATCAAATTTTGTCATCCTGATAGGCGACCGGAGCAGCCCGCAGACCGCTCACGCCGGGGTCTCGACGAGGGCGTAGAAGCGGCTGCCGTCGAACGGCTGGCGCGCCTTGAGCATACCGTGGATGGCGTGCAGGAGCTTACGCATGACCGCACAGACGGCCTGGATCGGCTTCAGACCGCGATCCACGATCAGGTGCTGGTAGTAGCCGCTGACGTGCTTCTCATGGCGTGCGGCACTCAAGGCCGGCATATACAGCGCCAGGCGCAGGTAGCGATTACCGGCCTTGCTCAGGTGCGGTTTTTTGTTCACGCTGGTGCCGGAGGTCGCGTGGCGCGGGTCGAGCCCGGCCTGTGCGACCCATTGTTTGGCCTGCATATCCGCGGGCATCACCAGGATCTCGCCCATGATCTGGATGGCACTGGCGGCGGCGATGCCTGTGACGCTGTTGAGCAGCGTGAAAACCTCATGCAGCGCCGCATCGGCGTCGATCAGCGCGCAGGCCCCGGCGCGCAGTTGCTCGATTTGGTCCGCGCATTGGGCGATGGTCAGGCGCAGATCCGCCAAGACAATCGCCGGTGTGCTGGTGGTCTGGCTCGCGGCGTGCAACTGGTTCTTGGCCTGGGTGCGGGCCTTCACCAGCGCGGCCAGACGCCGGGCACAGGCGCGCAACTCCAGGGCCGGCAACGCCGGACTTTGCCACGGCTGGAACGGCATCGTCTGCGCAAACTGCGCCAAGACGCCGGCGTCCACGGCATCGCTCTTGGAGCGCGTCATGAGGGCCTGGGCAAAGCGCTTGGCGGCCGTCGGATTGACCACCATCAGCGCGATCCCGGCCGCGTCCAGGGCGAGCGCCAGGTCCAGGTGGTAGGCGCCGGTGGCCTCCAGGCACACCCGCTGCACCCCGGCGCTCTTGAGCGCCTTGATCACCGCCTGGTGGCCGCTGGCCGTGTTGGCCAGCTCGCGCACCTTCCCGGTCTGCTCGCCCGTGCGCATCGCCAGCGCCAAGGTCTTGCAGGCCACGTCGATCCCCGCCACTTTTTCCTGCTTCATCACTCTGTTTCTCCAGGTTCCAACACTGTAGCATCGTGTCCCGGTTCCCCGACCCTGGACCCTCGCCTACCGACCTTGTGTATGCAGGCTCACGGGCAGTGCCCACGGCCTCGGATACTCTTCGGAATGGGCGAAGAGGGCGGGGAGCCAATCTACGTGCAAGCTCGAGGCTTCAGGGTCCGACGGCTTCCCGGGCACTCTCCGCAACATCCGTGTATCAACCGTCCCTGTCAATCCCTGGGAACAGAACATACAAGGGTCCGCTGCGCGGACCAGCGACCTCTCGCGTGGCAGGGTAGCGGGCGTTCTCGATCAAGCCGGCGAACGCGCCATGGGATTGGCAAGGCCCCTACGCACGCACCCGTCAACTAGGGGTCCGGCGCCAGAGGTATGGAATGGATTCCATAGCAAATGGTCGAAAACCGCTTCGACAGTCGGGCGGAAAGGCCGCAGGTCGAACTATAACCGATTGTTTTTGCTATGCCTCACCATGGCGACCAGCGTCGAACCACAGGTGGCACGCCCGATGCTTATTACCAGTCAAGCGACCGAGTCGGCAGGACGCAATACCGGGAACCCCTGAACCGCTAACTCCAATGACGCGGCTTAAGGTGATTCCCGGCGAAGTGGGCGAAAGGATTCGCGCTGTCACCCAGGCCCGGTGGGTTCGCTTCCAGCGCACATCATGTGCATTTTTTTCTGACGTTCAGAGGGTAAAGAAAATGGCAAAAGTCGCCAACTCCACCGATTCCTCCAGCCTGGCCGAAGTCGTTGACCGCATCCTGGACAAGGGCATCGTGATTGATGCGTGGTTGAAGGTCTCGCTCGTCGGTATTGAGCTGCTCGCCGTCGAAGCCCGTATCGTCATCGCGTCGGTTGAGACCTACCTGAAGTATGCCGAGGCCATCGGCCTCACCGCGCCCGCCGCCGCCCCGGCCTGATAGCGCGCCTCGCGCCCGAAAAAAAAGCCGCCGCGGTGCCTTTGGCACCGCGGCGGCTTTTTTTTGCCTGCTGCGGGCTTTGGCCCCCTGGTGATGATCCCGCTACAATCGTGACGCGCCGACCGCTGCGCGGCGGACAGGCGACCCCTGCCCCGATCACCACCCACCCGTCGCGAGGACCAGCCATGCGCAGACGTGATTTCCTGACAAGCGCCGGCATCGGCGCCGCCGCGGCCGGTCTGGCCCTCCCGGCCCGGGCCGAGACTCCGACCATCAAGTGGCGCCTGGCATCGAGCTTCCCCAAGAGCCTGGACACCATCTACGGCGGCGCCGAGACCCTGACCCGACGGGTGTCGGAACTGACCAACGGCCGCTTCGAGATCCGGGTCTTCGCCGGCGGCGAGCTGGTCCCGCCCTTCGGGGTGCTGGACGCGGTGCAGCAGGCCACCGTGGAGTGTGGCCACACCGTTTCCTATTACTATTTCGGCAAGAACCGGGCCCTGGCGCTCGAGACCACCATCCCCTTCGGACTCAATGCCCGGCAACTCAACGCCTGGACCTGGTACGGCGGCGGCATGGAACTGCTGCGCGCCCTGTTCGCCGAGTACAACATCCTGAACTTCCCGGGCGGCAGCACCGGGGCCCAGATGGGCGGCTGGTACCGCAAGGAAATCCGATCACTGAAGGACATCGAGGGGCTCAAGATCCGCATCCCCGGCTTCGGTGCCGAGATCTTCTCCCGCATGGGTGCCCTCCCCCAAACGCTCCCCGGCGCCGAGGTCTATCCCGCCCTGGAGCGCGGAGCCATCGACGCGGCGGAATGGACGGTCCCCTCGGACGACGAGAAGCTCGGCTTCTACAAGGTGGCCAAATATTATTACTACCCGGGCTGGTGGGAGCCGGGTGCCCAACTCGTCTTCTATGTCAACAAGGACCAGTGGGCCGCACTCCCGCCCGCCTACCAGGCCGCCTTCCAGACCGCCGCCGCGGAGGCCCACATGATGATGCTGGCCGCCTATGACGCCAGGAACCCGCCCGCCATGCAGCGGCTGGTGCAGAACGGCGCGGTGATCAAACGCTTCCCGGACGACGTGCTGCTCAAGGCCTACGAGACCGCGTTGGCCGTCTATGCCGAAGAGTCGGCCAAGAACCCCGCCTTCAAGGGGCTCTATGACTCGATGCGGACCTTCCAGGAGACCTCGGATGCCTGGTGGGGGGTGGCGGAATCATCCATGACCAATTTTTTGTTGGCGATGCGGAGAAAGAAATAGCCGCAAGCGGTCGTCTCTGTCGGCCGCTAGTCCGAAGTTCCAGACCCCTAGGCAAAGATATCTTATGCCAATAAAAAGCTTAAAAAATTTTCGCGTGTAAGCGTCTGGGTACAGCTCAGCTTTTGATTCGCCGACTGCCAGTATAGGCGGGCTGTGGGGAAAAAACGACCTTTACATGGGTACAGAAACGCAGAGTTAGGCCGGAATTCTAGGCTTCGCATTTGTTTTCTTTAGTAATTCAAGAAAACGATGTCTGGAACTTCGGGCTAGTACCCGGTTTCAGCTTCTCTTGCGTATCGACCCCAACGGGGTCGAACATACCAGCCCAGGGCAACGCCCTGGGTATGGGTTATCGTGGAGCTTAGCCCTGAAAGGGCGTGACATAAAGGCGTGGTTCCTTGTGTCACGCCCTTTCAGGGCTAGGCCGATAGAAATAACGCTATCCCAGGGCGTTGCCCTGGGCTGGTATATCGCGCCCCTGCGGGGCTTGAGCAGGCGCACGAACAGCTTAAACGGGGTACTAGTGTTTCTATGGAGGTAAGAATGGGTGAGCATTTTAATCGGACGTCTCAACCACGGTCGCCACCCCGGCGACCGGATCGAGCAGGGCTTGCTCGATACGCGGCACCAGCTTCACCAAATCAATCAGCCGGTTTGTCCGCGCGCGGAGCACGAGGACGGCAATCCGAAAGCCGGGCAGGTGCTGTTGAAACGAAAGATTGCGATCGACCGTGACGAAGACGTCGAACTCCTTCTCTGCCTTCATTAGTAAGCGCCCGTTCTTAAAGCCAAACCACTGCATCTGCGCCACCGTCCTGACCGCGTGGTCAGGCAGCGCTCGCGCGAGGCGTCGGTCGATGCATTCGTCGAGCAGTATCCTAAGCCGCGGCAAGGGTCTTCTCCTTGACCTCTTCCAGGAAACCGATTACCTGCTCGCGCCGGACACTTGGGAAGCCTTCGAGAAAATCATCAATCGACTCACCGCCCTCCAAGTAGTCGATCAAGGTCGCGATCGGAACGCGGGTTCCGGTGAATACGGGCGTGCCGCCCATCACTTGGGCGTCGATCTCGATTACTGTGGGGTGCATGGGGTGCCTCGCTTAGATCATATGGAGTGCTCGACCCGGCGGTGCGCCGCGCGCTCGTCGGGATATTATAACCTGGCATAACCGGGATGATGAAGGCCGCAGCCTCATTGCTTCCCACCCTCATCCTGCACCTTGAACGCCCCATCATATTCCTGACTGTCGAGCAGGCTGGCCCCGCCCCCCTGATCCGGGATCGTGACCTGCGTCGGGGTCGCGCGCACCGCAGTGGTATCGAGCCCCCAGTTCACTACCTGAGGAAAGGCGACGATCAGCACGACCATAAGCACCTGGATGCCCAGGAAGGGCACCGCCCCCCAATAGATCTCGGCGGTGCGCACCGCGGGCGGCGCGACCGAGCGCAGATAGAACAGGGCAAAGCCGAATGGCGGGTGCATGAAGCTGGTCTGGAGGTTGACCCCGATCAAGACCCCGAACCAGACGAGATCGATCCCGAGCTTCGCCGCCACCGGGGCCAAGAGCGGCAGGATGATAAAGGCGATCTCGAAGAAGTCGAGAAAGAACGCGAGCACGAAGACCATGAGGTTCACGACGATCAGGAAGCCCAGTGCCCCGCCGGGCAGCCCAAGCAGCAGGTGTTCCACCCACAGGTCCCCGCTCACCCCCCGGAAGGTCAGGCTGAAGACGCTGGAGCCGATCAGGATGAAGACCACGAAACTCGTGATCTTCGCCGTCGCGGCCATTGCCTGCACCAGCACGGCACGGGTCAATCGGCCCTTGGCGAGGGCCAGCAGCAGCGCACCGACGGCCCCCATGGCCCCGCCCTCGGTCGGCGTCGCCCAGCCGATGAAGATGGTCCCGAGCACCAGGAAGATGAGCGCCAGCGGCGGGATCAGGGCGACGCTGATCCGCCAGGCCAGGGCGCGCCCGCGCAGTGTCCGCGCGGACGCCGGCAAGGCCGGAAGTGCATGCGGACGCACTACCGAGTTGCCGAAGACATAGAGCACATAGAATCCGGTCAGCAGCAGCCCCGGGAGCAGCGCCCCCTTATACATATCCCCCACCGAACGGCCGAGCACGTCGGCCATCACGATCAGCACCAGTGAGGGCGGGATGATCTGGGCCAGGGTCCCGCTGGCCGCGATCACCCCCGCCGCCAGGGGCCGGTCATAGCCGTAGCGCAGCATGATCGGCAGCGAGATCAGCCCCATGGCGATCACCGAGGCGGCGACCACCCCGGTTGTGGCGGCCAGCAGGGCACCGACGAAGATCACGGCATAGGCGAGCCCCCCACGCACCCCCCCGAAGATCCGGCCCACCGTATCCAGCAGGTCCTCGGCCATGCCGCTGCGCTCGAGCACCAGCCCCATAAAGGTGAAAAAGGGAATCGCGAGCAGGATCTCATTGCGCATGATGCCGAACACCCGGTCCGGCAGGGCCTGCAACAGGGCCGGGGTGAGCAGCCCAAGCTCAACCCCGATCCAACCGAACAGCATCCCGACCGCGGCGAGCGAGAAGGCGACCGGATACCCGATGAGCAGAAACAGCACCAGGGCGGAGAACATCACCGGCGCCAGATTGGCGGCGAGCCAGATCGTCATCTCAGTGCCCCGCCGGGACGGTCGGCAAGGGCCGCCGCCCCATCAGGATCGCGGCACCCTTGATGATCTCGGAAACGCCCTGGGCGGCCAGCAGCGAGAAGGCGACCGGAATGGCGAGCTTCATGGGCCACCACCACAGACCCCCGGGGTTGAAGGACGACTCGTTCTGGTGAAAGGAGAGCAGGAACCAGCCCCAGGAGTCCCAGACGATCAGCACACACACCGGCAGCAGGAACAGCAGCGCCCCCAGGCAATCGACCCAGACCCGGCCGCGCGGCGGCAGGCGCGTATAGAGGATGTCGACCCGCACATGGCCCTGCTCCTGGAGCGTCCAGGGGGCGCAGAGCAGAAACACCAGGCCAAACATGAACCACTGGGCCTCGATCATGGCGTTCGAGCCCCAGTCGAGCAGATAGCGCAGGGTCGCGGTGAGGGCGCTGAGCAGCACGCAGCCCAGGACCAGCCAGATCGTGGCGCGCCCGATCCGGCGGTTGAGGGCATCGATGACTGTCGCGAGGCGCAGCAACAGGTCCATTCTCGGGCGACTCCGGTGACGACGAGGGTTGGACGCAACAGTACCAGAGGGGGCGGGCTGGGACCAAGGGGTCCGCACTGCCCCGGCACCCGATCCCGCCAAAGAGCAGGCGCCGACTGCTCCGTTTGACCCAGAAAGAACGCAGTTCGCACCCAAGGCGCAAGCTCGCCAAGCTTTTTCAATGCGCTATCGGCGGCGGGCGATTCACCTGACAGGTGCATATGGTCGCGTCGGCACTCTGTTGTTTTTCTTGGCGTGCTTAGCGCCTTGGCGTGACTAACTGGCAGACTTAGGGTTAACGGGTATCCCCGCCCCAAGTGCAGCACCGGGCGGCGACATGTGAGCACGCACTTGGCCCGCGGCGGCATAGGGGGTAATGACGAAGCCCGTCGGCAGCCGCGCACCCGAACTTACCGGTCCTGCTGGACAGGGCTGCCCGCGGCCCGCGCTCGCCTGCGATCCGGAAAAGGGCCTACACTTTAACCTCAATCGCCCCCTGGCCAGTCCCGCGGAACCTCTCGCAGGCCCGGCGTACGCCAGACCGAGCGTCGTCCGCGGCGTGACACGCCTCCCGGCCGTTGGCGCTGACCCTGGGCTTGGGGATACAATCCCCAAACTCTAATGAGAGCCGGAGCCGCGGCGGGCGCCGTCCAAGGAGCGGGTTAGTCGAGCAGGCATTTTCCGTTGTGCGCGCTCAGCGTCGTGACGCGACCGGGGATCAGCGCGGCGCGAACGGTCATGAACGAGCAAAAGATAAAAAGGGGCCAAACTCAATTACGACATTTAGCTTTTCTCTGCCCGCCGGATTTAATTGAGCCTGGCCCCTTACCCCAGAATCCCCACAATTAAGTTAGCGGCGACGTTGGCTTCTGGTATCTGCATATTTTTCGCCAGCAATGAACACGCCGAACACAACGCTTTCAAACTTGGCGAGGCAGTGGGCGCCTGTATTTTCGCTATCGGTTTGCTGGAGTACTTGGGTTAAACCGAGTGCTCCTAGGACGTGACACGGTCTTATGGCATTGAGGACGTTGTTCGGGCCATCTATCCAGTATGTTGATTTACTTACCCTGAAAGCAGGAACTATATGACTCAAGGGCGAGCGCGCCGCATCGGGGTTCGGGATAACTGGCAGGCTTCGTGCCGGCGCGCACCGTTTTAGCTCAATATGGGAAAGCTGCACGTCCGGGACTGCGCCTGGGGCGCCGGGCAACCGGAGCCCCTGCGGCGAAGGTTACTACACTTCAATAAGCTCAACCGAGGCCCAGATGGAGTAATCAAGGGATTCGAGAAAACGATTGCAGGCCAAGGTGTTGACACTTTTCAGTCAGGCAACCCTATGGTTGCACAAGGATAGCACCTCGGGAGGGGAGTTCGACAAGACCAGTGTGGTTATTTCCGGGTATTCGCCGGGAAAGCCTAATAGCAAACACTTGCGAAGCGCCGACGCAAGGCAAGGAAAAGCAGGAAAAGGGCGCAGTCGCATGGCGCTTACTTAAGCAGACGTCGCTGGAACCCGCCCGAAACTCCTGAGTAGATGCATTTGTTGTGAACCTGTTTTCGTTGCAATGTAAGGGTGAATAGACGTATGTCCGATGCGAGCGAGCTTTATGGCCGTGATTATCACGCCTGGGCGAATCGACAAATCGATGCGCTGAGCGCCGGACGTTTTGCCGATCTGGACATTGCACACTTGCTCGAGGAACTTAGGGACATGGGGCGAAGCGAGCGGAACGAGTTGGAGAACCGTCTCGTCATATTGCTTGCCCACCTTCTGAAGTGGCAATTTCAATACGGCCAGATTTCCGACCGCTGGAAGGAATTTCCTATCCGTTCAGGGCAAGATCTTGCGGGACTTCGTTTTTCCCGACGGCGCGACGACCAGCGTCGGAGCGCCTGGTGCGCACCAAGCTGGCGGCATAGACGCGGTTTTTCTTCAAGGACTTGGGGCACCTGCCCGGTATCGTCTCGGCAAACTGATCACTTACAAGGCAGAAGGGGTGGACCATGGCTGAATTTTTTGCAAGCGGGCACAGCATCGACCTGGTCCTGTTTCTGATCGGCCTGGAGGCGATCGTGCTCATGGTGCTGTGGCGCAAGGGCCGGTGCCCAGTGCCGCCGCTCGGAACCCTGCTCATCCTCGCCCCCGGCAGTTGTCTGTTGTTGGCGGCGCGCGCAGCCCTCACCGGCGCTGCTTGGCAGTGGGTGTCATTCTTTCTCCTCCTGGCACTCGTCATACACCTGGTGGATCTGCGGCAGCGGTGGCAGGATTGGGGTCGTCGAGACTCGGCCAAGGGTCAGCAAGACAAGTAGTTTTTCGGGCCGCCGCTGGTGCCGGGACGGTGCCCCGTGGCGGTTAGCGGTGAAAGTCGCGCAGGGACGCTGTGGGAGCGGCAGTTTGCGAGGTTTCGTCGCGGCTGAAGCCGCTCCCACGGCGTCACTGGGCGACTCTCACGGTAAATCCGGCGCACAAGGTTGTGGGCGGCTGGTGCAGCAATGACCGAGGCGCAAATGTCAATGCAAGGCCCGAAACTTCGTCGTAACTTGGCACACCTCTATTCGTTGGAGATCAATAGATGATGGGCTGGACCACCGACAAGATCCCGTCGCAAAGCGGGCGGCTCGCCGTCGTTACCGGCGCCACCGGCGGGCTCGGTTATGAGGCGGCACTCGCGCTGGCGGCGGCGGGTGCCGAGGTCGTGCTGGCGGGCCGCAACGACAACAAAGGCGCTAAGGCGGTGTCACGCCTGCGCGCCGCCCACCCTGGTGCAACAGTGCGCTTCGAGCGGCTCGACCTGGCGTCGCTCGCCGCGGTCGCCGCCTTTGCGCAGACGATGCTCGCCGCGGGACGGGGTATCGACCTGCTCATCAACAATGCCGGGATCATGGCACCGCCCGACCGGCAACTGACGGGCGACGGCTTTGAACTGCAATTCGCTACCAACTATCTCGGTCATTTTGCCCTGACGGCCCGGCTGCTGCCGCTGCTGCGGGGCGTCCCCGGCGCCCGCGTGGTCAACGTCAGCAGCCTGGCGGCGAACCTGGATTCGATCGATCTCACCGACCTGCAGTCGGAATTGACCTATGTCCCATTCCAGACCTATGGCATGACCAAGCTGGCGCTGCTGATGTTCGCATTGGAATTGCAGCGCCGCAGCGAGGCCGCGGGCTGGGGGATCGATGGCATGGCGGCCCATCCGGGCTACGCCCGCACTGACATTATCAGCAACGGACCCGCTTCACGCGGCTTACTCGGGGTGCTCTGGCGGATCACGAAGCCGCTGTTGCTGCCGCTCAGCCCGGCGGCCCCACTGGCCGTATTGCCGATCCTGTTCGCCGCGACCGCGCCGGAGGCGCACGGCGGCGGGTTTTACGGGCCGACGGGGTGGCGCGAACTCAAGGGCCCGCCCGGAACGGCCACGATGCCTGCCAAGGCGTTGGACGGCCCGGCCGCCGCCCGGCTATGGGAGACATCGCAACGACTGGCCGGGGTGGGGTTTGCGTGAGGGGCCTGGCGTTCGGGGTCATCGTCTGTCCCGGTCGCGCGAACGGTCCTTGATCACAACTTCGGTCACCCTGTTGGACGGGGAGTCGCTGGTCCGCGCAGCGGACCCTACGGGCTGAGGTTCCTTCCATGGCCGTTAGCCGGGGTTCGCCGTGCGGCCCGTCGCGGCTGAAGCCGCTCCCACAGCGTCGCTGCGCGACGGTCGATCAAGACGCCCGCCGGCTACTGAAAGACGGAAACAACGCCTAAGATATCAATGCGCAATTGGCGCAAAGTCCCTTTCTGAGATGGTCAGCCCCGACAACACGACCGTCTCTCGCAGGTGGCAGCCACCAGCCAGGGTCTGGGCGATGAAGTCCGCGAGATCGACCCGGCTGATCGTGCGCTTGCGCCGGTCGCCCGCTGGGCTTGCCAGCCAGCGCCCGGTAGCGGCGCCGTCGGTGAAGCCGACCGGCTGGATCAGGGTCCAGTCCAGGCCGCTTGCCTTGACCAGTTCCTCCTGCCGGTCCTTGTCGCCCAACTGCTCGCCCAGCCGCAGCACGCGGAACCAGACTCTGAACGCCGGCGTCAACCGGCCGCGCGTGTCGCCGACGCCGTAGGACGTGATACAGATGAGACGCGCGACCGAGGCCGCCTTCATTGCGGCGATCACGTTGGCGGTGCCGACCTCGCAGATGTTGGGCGGGGTGGTGCGTTTGGCCCCCAGCATGAGGGCAATGGGATTTACGGAATCGCCCAGGCTGACCACCATGGCGTCCTGTCCGGCCACGGCGGACGCCACATCAATCTCTCAGCGTTATGGCACTACTGGTGCGCACCTTCCATCCTTTTGGCAAAGACCCTGGGCCATGACGCACCATGAAATGCAAAATTCTGATATATCGCACATTTTTGTTCGTCGCAGCAACGCTTGGTCAATTGTTATATAAAGTATTTCACTGATGAATAACAGCGGGCAAAAATACCTATCCCGCGCGCATAGCGGTCGCTACAATACGCGAACTGTAGTCCAGTTTTGACCCAGTCCAACGGTGTGTTTTTCGCGATCGAGACCGACGCGGGTTCCAGGCAACAGCGCCAGCGTCAGCGCCCTTGGGGGCGGCACCCTTTTGTCCTCCAGCACACGCGGTAACCGTCAACCTTGTATGCGTTTTTCGTTCTTAGTTTCGCTCTGTAAGTCAGCCTCTTACGAAAAACCAGAAACTTAAAACGGGCGGGTATATCATGGTGGCCAATCCGATGAGCTACTGGTGACGCCAGGAATCCTTTAACGTAGCGGATTTTCACCCTACGACGCTTGGGCGCGGCGACGCGGCGACAGTGATCCGAACCATAACTCGCTGAATGGCACCGTGCGGGTCTATCCGCGCGCGGTGGCCGGTCAGCCGCATCGCCTCGACCACGCGGGGCACCATTGCTGGGCGCCGATCGCCCCGTGTGCGCGCGGCGAGGTGAAGCTCGATCGGCCCTCGTTGCACTGGTCGGGCAGCGGCTGCCTCGATTCCAACTGGGGCGACGAGCCGCTGGAGAACACGCCGTTTTACACGCGCTCCGTGCTGGCGACGCATCTGCTGGGCAAGCCGGTGACGACGATGCATGAGAGCGTATGCCTCGACCGGTTCAGCACGCGCTGGGTGCAAGCGATGCTGCCGTTCCGGATACCGCGGGCACTGCGCTGAGGCAAGGCCAGGGCGCTGCGCGGGATCGCGCGGGCACCATGGCCGTTAGCCGGTCGACTTCGCGTCGCAGTGGCCCTGGAGCGCCTCGACCTCCTGTGCGGAACCTATGGGCGGCGACAAGCGCTGCAGCATCGCCGAGCCTGTAGTGTCAGCCCTTTCGGCTACGACTCGCGGTGGCGCATCGCAGTTCCCCGGCGCCCACGGGACGACGGTCGAACCCTCGGAATAGCACGCTCAGCGGCCCAAAATGAGGCGACACCAGGCCCCCGGATGCTATACTGTCAACCAATCTTGACACCACGCAGAGTACATCTGAGTTGACAGCCCTGTCCCCGAGCGTCCCCCAGCCTGCCGCCTCCCAGTCGCAGACGCAGAAGCCCCACGCGGTGATCATCGGCAGCGGCTTCGGCGGCCTGGCCGCGGCGGTCCGGCTCGGGGCGCGCGGCTATCGGGTGACGGTGTTGGAGCGTCTGGATGCCCCCGGGGGCCGCGCCTATGTCCATCACCAGGACGGCTTCAGCTTCGACGCGGGTCCCACCATCATCACCGCCCCCTTCCTGCTCGATGAGTTGTGGGCACTGTGCGGCAAGCGCTTCGCGGACGACGTGGAACTGCGGCGAATGGAGCCCTTCTACCGTATCCGCTTCGACAACGGCGAGCACTTCGACTACAGCGGTGACCCGCAACGCATCCAGGCGGAGATCCTGCGCTTCGCCCCCGCCGACCTGGAAGGCTACGAGCGCTTCCTGAAGAAGAGCGAGGCGATCTTCCGCGTCGGCTTCGAGCAACTGGCCCACAAGCCCTTCAGCTCCTTCATGGACATGGTGCGGATCATCCCGCCGATGCTGAAGCTCCAGAGCTATCGCAGCGTCTACAGCCTGGTGTGCTCCTATATCAAGGACCCGCGGATGCGGACGATCATGTCCTTCCACCCGCTCCTGATCGGCGGCAACCCCTTCACGGCGACCTCGATCTATGCCTTGATCTCATACCTTGAGCGGGAATGGGGGGTGCATTCGACCATCGGCGGGACGGGCGCCATCGTGCAGGGCTTGGTCGGTCTGATCGAGGGCCAGGGCAATCAGGTCCGGTGCGGGGCCGAGGTGGCGGAGATCCTGACCACGGAGCGCACCGCCCGGGGGGTGCGGCTGACGAACGGGGAGGAGATCCCGGCCGCGATCGTGGTCTCGGATGCGGACCCCGCCTGGACCTACAAGCACCTCCTGCCCTCGATCAAACGCCGCCGCTGGCCGGATTGGCGGATCAAACGCTCGCAGTACTCCAACGGGCTCTTTGTCTGGTACTTCGGGACCCGCCGCCAGTACCCCGAGGTACTTCACCATACGATCCTCATGGGCCCGCGCTACCGCGAACTGATCAAAGACATCTTCGGCCACAAGGTGCTGGCCAAAGACTTCAGCCTCTACCTGCATCGCCCCACCGCCACCGACCCCTCGGTGGCACCGCCCGGGTGCGACACCTTCTATGCCCTGGCCCCGGTCCCGAACCTGGATAGCGGTACC